>ERZ773056.1-NODE-1-length-230422-cov-8.264113_pt1 | contig 230422 bp, 231 predicted proteins | sample MGYA00580857_ERZ773056 | MGnify/ENA primary metagenome ERZ773056 (study PRJEB29015, sample SAMEA2737996) | human oral metagenome | biome: human oral; feature: human-associated habitat; material: dental | place: China | collected 2114 ... | reverse complement strand
GCCATCGCGCTCGACGTGCAGGGCGTCGTAGATAGCTGGCAGCTCCACCTCGCGGTCGAACTCGACATCCACCACCACACCCATGATCTGGATGATTTTTCCTTGGTTTTTACTCATTCATTTCTCCTCTCGATCATTTCATTATACTTTCTTTGCTTGCAGATTATTATGGCTATCCGGCGTCTTGGTACGATGCTTCTGTATATACCGCATAGTATCACGGGCTGCAATGCCGCAGTAAGCTAGCAATATCACAATTGGCACATATGGCAAGAGACTACTGACGACTGGCAGCTCGGCACATGCCATAATAGGCTGAGCCGGCCAGGCAAGGCGAGCAACATCACTGGCCTGCGCCTCCACACCATGCACAGCAAAGGATACAAGAAAGCCCACAACATACGAGCCAAAGCCTGCAAGGATCACGATTAATAGGCCAGTCGTAACACTCACAAAGCTTGCACTGTGCCGCTGGCCATACCGCCAATACCACAGCCCACCGAGAGCAAACGGCAGCATCAGCGCAAGGCCAAAGAGCAACCCCTCACCACGGCTAGCAGACAGCATCAGAATACCGCCCACAAGAAGCAATACCACACACACAAGCGCATACATGACAAGCGCAGCTATCACGATACGCGCGTAGTGTTTCATCCCATTGCCTCCACACCAGCGCTGATCTCGGTCAGCTCTTGCGTGATGGCACCTTGGCGCTGTTTGTTCATCTCGAGTGTTAGGTCATCGACAAGGCTGGTAGCGTTATCGGTGGCATTCTTCATGGCAAGCATACGCTGGCTGTGCTCGCTCGCCCGAGCATCAAGCAGAGCTTGGTAGAGCCGGGCACTCACCATGCGCGCAGCGATGGTGTCGAGTACTGCTTGTGGGCTTGGCTCAAAGAGTGCTTCATCATCTGGGATTACCTCATCGTCATCCACCGCATCGAGTTGCTCGGCATCAAGGCCAGCGGGCAAGAGGTGGATCGTGTCAGGGTGCTGCGTCATACTGCTATAAAAGCGGGTAAATACAACGTCAACCGCATCGACCTGCTTGCTCACAAACATATCGTGCGCAGTGTCGAGAATTGCCCGAAAGGCTGGCCCAGTTGGGCGATCTGGCACATCCTCATACACCCCAACCACCTGCGTATCCTTAAGGCGAGCAACAAACTGCGCTGCCTTGCGCCCCACCGCAATGGTAGTGTTGTCAATCCCCGCTGCATCGTCATCGCGCAGGAGCTGGACATAGCGCTTCAGGACATTGCTGTTGTAGGCACCAGCCAGTCCTTTATCGGCGGCAATAACGATGATCAAGCGACGCTTAACCGTGCGCTGGGCAAACAGGGGGTGATCGTCGGTCGCACCCTGGCGCGAGAGGTAGCGCAAGAGGCCACGTGCTGCTGTGGTATACGGCGCAGTAGTGCGGCTTGCATCTTGGGCGCGGCGCATCTTGCTCGCTGCCACCATTTGCATTGCCTTGGTGATCTGCTTGGTACTCTTAACTGAGCGAATCCGTGCTTTGAGCTGTTGCGTATTGGGCATAGCGACCTCCGTTGCTTACTCCGCAAATTCCTTGGCAATTTCGCCCGCGGTTGATTCTATCAAGTGGGTGAGCTTCTCATCAGCGCCGAACTTCTGGTCGCCCTTATTAAGGGTGCGCATTTGTTCCTTAGCTTCGGCCCAGAGACGGCTCAGCAGAGCATCTTGAGCAGCTTTGATCTTCGTAGCTGGTACGGTGTCGAAGTAGCCTTGGCTCACCGCCACAATGCTCACCACCTGCTCCCAGACACTCATTGGCTGGTACTGTGGCTGTTTGAGAAGTTCTGTTAGGCGCTGACCACGACCAATCTGTGCCTTGGTCTCAGCATCAAGGTCACTTCCAAACTGAGCAAAGCTTGCCAACTCGCGGAACTGACTTAAACCGAGCTTGAGGTTACCGCTGACACTCTTGAGCGCCTTGGTCTGCGCAGCACCGCCAACACGCGACACCGAGAGACCAGCACTAATGGCCGGGCGAATACCTTGGTAGAAGAGATCTGTCTCCATAAAGATCTGCCCGTCGGTGATGGAAATCACGTTGGTAGGGATGTAAGCGGAGATATCACCCGCCTGGGTCTCGATGATCGGCAGAGCAGTGAGCGAACCTGCCCCAAGCTCATCACTGAGCTTAGCGCTGCGCTCGAGTAGGCGGCTGTGCAAATAGAACACATCACCTGGGAAGGCCTCGCGCCCTGGTGGGCGACGCAGCAGCAGACTCATTTGGCGGTAAGCGACAGCGTGCTTAGTGAGGTCGTCATAGATCATCAAAGCATGGCCACTGTTGTCGCGGAAGTACTCGCCCATGGCAGTGCCGGCGTATGGCGCGAGATAGAGCAGGGAAGCTGGGTCACTTGGGCTGGTTGCTACCACGATAGTCTGGTCCATCACACCTTCTTCTTTGAGGCGCTCGACTAGGCGAGCAATCTTGCTCAGCTTCTGCCCAACGGCAACGTAGACATTCACCACGCCAGTCTTTTGACGGGCTTGGTTGATCATCGTGTCGAGTGCGATTGCCGTCTTACCGGTCTGGCGATCACCAATGATGAGCTCGCGCTGGCCACGACCAATCGGGAACATCGCATCGATGCTCATAATACCAGTCATCAGTGGCTCGTGCACGCTCTTGCGGCCCATCACACCAATCGCCTCACGCTCTACGAGACCGCGCTGCGTAGTAGTGATAGCTGGGCCACCATCAAGTGGCTCACCGAGTGGGTTCACCACGCGGCCGAGCAGCTCCTCACCGACCGGCACACTCAGGACCTCGCCCTTGAGCTTAACGCGGTCGCCAGCAGCCACACCTTGGTCGCTGCCAAGCAGCACAGCACCAATCTCATCTTCCATCAGGTTGAGGGCAAATGCCTCAACGACACCTGTTTTGGTCTCGATCTCGAGCACCTCGCTATAGCCAGCGTGGCGCAAGCCATGTACCCAGGCCACACCATCACCCACTCGGGTCACGATACCGACCTGTTCTAGTCCCTCAGAGGCTTCCAGGCCTGCGATCGCTTGCCGCAAGCTCTCGGACAACTCTGTAACCGTTGTTTCAGCCATGTATAATTCCTCTTATTTCGTGCCCGCAAGGGCGGTTAGTTTGTGTTGGATAGTGCCATCATAGTGCTGGCCTGGCAGAGCAATCTTTACGCCACCGATCACCGACGGATCGACAACCTGACGGAGCTGTACTGACGTAACTGGCGCAGTGCCACTCTGCTTAGCAAGTGCCGTGACCTCCGTTGTGAGCTGCTTCTGCAAGGCAGCCGACAGTGCATGTGCCGTCGTGACCTCAGCGACAACGATACCGCGCTCAGCCAGTGCTTCCTCAATCGTTGCCGCCACCACATCGACATCGCGCGTTGCACGGGTGTCAATAAGATAGGCAGCAACCTGGCGCAGCACGGCAGGCACCTCAGCACCAATAGCAATCTGCTCAGCGACATACGCAGCGAGGCGGCGGCGCGAAAAACCGGCCGCCATCAGCGCTGCTCCTTATCAAGTTTGGTCAGATGTTTCTCGATCAGCTGGCGATCTTTCGACGCGTCAACAGTCTCAGCGGTCACTGCACGCGTTGCCTCGACGACCATGTCGACCATCTCACGGCGCAGCGCCCGCTTGGCCTCGGCCAACTCTGTCTGCGTCTGGGTGCGAGCCGATGCTAAGATGCGCTCGGCCTGCGTGTGGGCGTCGTCTTTGGCGTCGTTCACCATGCTAGCTGCTTCAGTTTTGGCAGCGGCCACAATTTCTTGCGACTCGTGGCGGGCTTTTTTGAGCATTGCAGCAGTGCGCTCCTCGGTCTCGTCAGCTGCCTTTTGGGCTTTTTCAGCTGCTTTGAGACCATCGCGAATCTTCGCATCGCGCTGATCAAGCATGTCGAGCAGTGGTGGATAGACCCACTTCTTCAAGACCAAGAGCAGCACCACAAATGCCACCATTTGCAGGACAAACAGCTGCCAATCAAGACCAAGCGACGAGAACAAATCGCCACCACCCGCCTCTGTCGATGCAAAATAGTGCAGGGTATTCACGAGTGCGAACTCCTTACATCACCTTGCCGACGATCGCGGCCACAAAACCAATGATAGCCAAAGCATCGATAAACGAGATACCAAGGATCATCATGGTGCGTAGGTCATTAATCTTTTCTGGGTTGCGACCAGCTGCCTTCATAGCGCTGGCACCGATCCAGCCACACCCAATCGCGGCAAATGCCCCTGGAATAGCATACGTCAGGGTAAATGCGATGTCTTTCATAATTATTTCTCCTTATTTAGTTGTTACCAATGTTATTTTGCTCCTTCGGTCACGAGGTTCGCGTCTGAAGAAGTCGAGGTGCTTGAGTGCGTATCTTTTTCCTCATCACCGCCGTGATGCGCCAATCCGAGTGAAATAAACACGGTTGAAAGCATAAAGAAGATATAGGCCTGAATGCCACCAACAAATAGTTCAAAGATATAGAATGGTTGCAACACCGCTGGCATTGCCGCCTGAGTGAGGTAAGCGATCATCGCGATCAAAATCTCACCCGCCAGCACATTACCAAACAGACGGAAGGACAGGCTTAGTAAGCGCGAGAACTCTGCCACAATCTCGAGAATCCCGACAAAGGACATGATCGGATCGCGCAGTGGATTAACAAAATACCGCTTGAGGTTGCCCACAAAGCCAAGCTCGCGGGCTGCGTATACCTGCGCCATAACGATCGTAACGGCCGCGAGGGCAAAGGTCATGTTAAGATCGGCATTTTGGCCACGGAATAGTGGTGTATGGCCAACCATCACCGGCCCAACAACTGGTAATAACCCGAGCCAATATTGCGCGGCAATAAAGAAAAACATTGTAATAACAAGGGGGGCAACGCGCCGCGTCCATTTCTTGCTGGGGATGACCTGCCCAACGGTATTGTACAGCCCCTCAAAGCACCAGACAGTCAAGCGAGTTGCAAAATTCGCCTTCTTCTTGCCTAGCACCGCAGCACGCGTGCGAAACATGAGCCAAGCCAAGACGATGAGGCCCAGCAGACCAACGAGATTGGCATTAGTAATTGGCCAGCCAGCGATCGAAAACACCTCGTCTGCCTTGACTGAGATGTGTGGCACTGCCGCAAAAAACATCATGTGCGATGACCTCCCTTAATTTGGTGCGTAATGAGCCCAGCTGCAAGGACAACACCAACCATGAGGCCAGCAAACATCAGCCACGGCTTAGTTGCAAACTGCCGGTCTGCCCAGACTCCGAGCAAAAACAACCCAACAGTTGGCACCGCCATTCGCCAGGTCGTCCCTAGTGCAGCACGCCACAGCACACTAACCACTTGGCTACCGTGCGAGCGGGCATTCTCACGAGACTCCGTACTCATATGGCCTTATTGTACCAGGAGGCTCGGCAGACGTAAAGAGGGAAGCGGCAGTTGGGTATTGCATTAACTTTTATAACCATTCCTCAAGAAGCGTGCGTGTAAAGCAACTGGCATCGCATCGCAAAGCCGCGTATACTAGAGTTATGCCACGCCGCAACAAAACACCCAAGCACCAGCCCTACCGCCTACCGCGCAGCGAAGCAGCTAAGAAGCGCTACCCGAGCCGTGCCGCCGCCCTGCGCGCCATTGCCGAGCTCCGCAAATATCAGCTGGATGTGCAGTTACGCGCGTATCAATCACCGCATGATGGTGGCTGGTATCTGACGAGCCAGTATACCACAGAGGATTAGCCTCCCTCCTCACACTCATAGAGCTAATGCTAGGAAAGAAGCCGTGCGCCATACGCCCAGTGCGCTTGCCAACCCCACCTCCACCCATGCTATACTAGCAAGAGCGAAAGGGGAATTACATATGAATACAACACCATCGGTTATAGTGTATAGCGCAGAGTGGTGCGCCTATTGCAAAACAGAAAAGCAATATCTCGACAAGCTTGGCGTGCACTACACTATCAAAGACATCGAGAAAACGCCTGGTGCTCAGGATGAGCTCGCTGCCAAAACTGGCGGCAAAGCCCAGGGTATCCCAGTCACAGATATTGCTGGTGAAATCGTCTATGGCTTTGACCGAGCTCGGATTGATGAGCTCCTTGCAGCAAAGGGATTATTGCCAGACGCATAGCTTGGCTATGTATCACAGTCAACTCACTGCTCGGGAAGGGCAGTGAGTTTTACTATTGGCTGCTCACATACGAGAGAAATGGAGGGGTATAGGTAGTATACATATATTGTTCATGCTTTTTTTGTTTGACTCAATAAGGGGTTCCTGGGCAGTCATACTTGTTACTAATTTATTGTCTCTAACAGGCGTTACTACATTTTATTCTTACTTGTAGATACTCATCATATAATCCTGATACTTAAAAGATATTGACTAGATATAAGATCTCTCATCCACATTGCTAAGATCTCTCATCCACATTGCTATTTTGTACATATAAGCTTCTCGTACTAGCAATCGGTAGAGGTTGTACCTCTCGCAGCCATGCTCTGCCTAGTAGAACTTCACATGGCGCTGGGCATTTGTATTTTTGTTGGCCCGGGGCGTTGGGTTGGTGGTAGTCGTGTCGTCACCCAGCTGGCCGTTGGAGTTGTTGCCTACCGTAAAGACCTTGCGATTGTTGGTATAAACCACCGTTGTGCCATAGCCCGAGCGCACATACGATGCCAAGTTGCCCTGCGTGCCAAGGACGAGCATTTGCTGCGGAGTGGGGTAGATGCCATTGGTGCCGCCACCGACATGCCCAAGGCCCAGCTGGCCAGTTATATTGCTGCCCGCACCAAAGACGCGGCCATCACTCGTGACGACGAAAACATTTGCATTTTTAGGGTCAATACCGTTAGAGGTTGTCCAGGACGAAACAGCCTTGACACCAGGAGGGAGAATGAATTTAACTGGGGTTGGGTTATATACCTGACGCTTGTGGGCATCAAGATTGGATGTATCGACATAGACACCATTGCCTAGTGCGCCGTTGTTAAGGCCGAAGGTCTTGACCTCACCATTAGCATAGACCATAGCGGCAAAGTACTGGTCGGTCGTGATGTCTATTACTCCAGATGGTGCAATACGCTCGAGTGTTGGATTATATGGCAAGAATGTTCTGTCTGCGTAGTACTCACACGAATTCATCCTCGTCTCGCCACCAGTTGCGATATTGACTTCAGCAACACACAGGCCTCGGCCACCAATGTCGGTGCTATTGCTAAGGTAGACATGGCTCCACGCACCTGCTGGGTAGCGGAAGTCGAAGCGCTTGCCATTAGACCACCAAGCGCACCACCGCATACGCGTCTCTTCATTATTATGGCCGGTCGCCTCGACGCAGCGGTTTTGGCCTCCACCTGGGTTCGACTCGACTTGCAGGGCGTTATTCGTCCGATCGAAGTGCCACTTCTGGTTTGCAGCAGCACCCGAGCACTTTTCTGTCCTGAGGTTTGCCCCCACCGCCGCCAAGCAACGGTCTGACACCCCCGCACGCAGCCGGAAGGTCGGCACACCCGCTTGGCCATAGTTTGTCTTACCAGCCGAGTAGACTGCCCCTGCACTATCGCGAATATAGACCGTATCACCGTCGAAGGCGAGCTGCACCGCCTTGGTCTTGCCAGGCTTACCAAAGTCGCCCAAACGGACAGGCATGTGCCGCTCATTAATGTCACCTTGAGCCAGCTGGCCAAAGTCGTTACCACCCCAGCCATAGACTGCACCACTCTCACCAATCGCATAGGCTGTTTTACTGTCGACTGCCCAGGAGTGAGCATCGGCCCGAATCTTCTCAGGGAAGGGCATTTTGGTTGGCGTCTTTATTGTCGGAGCGGTCGAGTTAATACCGGCAACACCTTTGTCGTTGGAGCCAGCTACATAGACGTTCCCCTGAGATGTTACGACAAAGGTGACAATTCCCAGCGGCGAAACAAAGGTCGCAACATTGTCATTGCCAGGCAGTACAAACTGGACGGGGTTTGTTACCCATGCAATAATTTGGCTCGGGTTGCCAATCTGCCCAAAGTTATGCAGCCCCGCACCCCATACCTCGCCATTCTCCGTGAGGGCAAACAGGTTACGGCCATGAGAGAGGAAGTTGGTGTAGGTACGCACGACGCGCTTATTAGCAGGAATATTAAATTGCTTGAGCGTGAGTGTATCAGTAGTTGAGCCAACACCGAGCTGGCCAAAACCATTGAACCCTGCTGAGCGTGGCCGCCCAAACTCGTCGATGACGGTAAAGAACGCACCATTGAGTGTAAATCCACCACCAGCCGCATAACCAAACGAGACACTATCGAGCAGTGCGCTCAGGCCCGCTTGGCCCGCCAGGCGATACTCGTAGCTCTTCCACACTGCGCCATCCGTCGTGCGGATAAGCTCCGTCCGGCCCACCGCTGTAATGCGCTGAATACTCCCTTCGCGGCGCTCTGGCTCACCCACCTCAAAGGTCGTGCGCACATTGCCATCCTGCTGAACATACTGGGTGCGACCAGCTACTACTGTGCCTTTGCAATCGGTATTAGGCCGCAATTTTGCAGCATCTGACCACTGCGCGAGGTCATTATTGAGCTCAAGACATTTACTGGCAAGGACAACGCCACTCTCGGCCGCCTCACGGGCCAAGCGCCGGTAGTGCTGGGCGTAGAGCCCCTCGCGAATCGCCGTCGACGCAGACGCCGCCACGAGGAGTAGCATCATTGCCACCACCGATGCCACGATCACTGTTGGCAGAGCAAACCCCGCGCTTGATCTATTTTTGTTCACTAGCATTGCTTCTACAATAGCGTAGATTGCAACCGTAAGCAATATGCTAGTACAAAATTATGCACAGTATAGTATACGTATGATAGATTCTCATGTCTGGAGCTTACATAATTCTAAAATTAATCAATGCACACTTCACCGACGTGAAGTAGTAGATAGAAAGATGCAGAGCAGAGAAGTGGAGACTTGTTACAATGCTCACACTCACCACTACGAGAGGTGAGTCTACCAAGTATGCGAACTCTCATGATACTGAAAGATATGTACTTGAGAGAAGAGGCGTGAAAGCAGTTGATATTTTACGATGAGATTACCTCTTACTGCGCCCCAATCTGCATCACCTCACCGCCCAACTTTTGCCGAAAGTAATTGTCGTGGCTGACATAGAGGATAGCGCCAGTATACCGCTCCAGTGCCGCCTCAAGCTCTTCGATACTGGGCAGGTCGAGGTGGTTGGTAGGCTCATCAAGGATGAGCAGCTGCGGCTCATTAGCGAGCATGCTAATAATTTGGAAACGCGCTTTCTGCCCACCACTCAGGCGGGCGAGCGGCACATCGTGATCCGTCTCAGCAAAGAGGTAGTCGCTCATCAATTGGCGGAGCTTGGTCTGGCCAATTGGCAGTCCACGGTCGAGGTGCATCTGCTCAATCGCCTGAGCCAGTGTGAGGTTAAGATATGTCAGGGCAATCTCTTGCTCATACACACCAATCCGGATATGGCTATCGAGCTGCAGCGAGCCACTATAGACAATTGGCGTATCGCTACCTCTGTTTTGCACCAGATTTTGCGCGGCGAGTAGTTCTCTAATAAGTGTCGTCTTGCCCGCGCCGTTACGACCACGCAGCTCCACTGCTTCGCCCTCACGCAGATCGATATTCACCCCCTCAAACAAGATCCGCTCGCCATAGCCCAGCGCCAAGTCTCGCACCGCCACCAGTGTGCGCTGGCTTCGCATTGCACCATCGCGCATACTCAGGCGAATCGTCCGTGCCTTAAACTTCTGGTAGCGATCAGCCGCCTTATACTCCAGCTGCGCCACATTGTCGCGATCAATCCAAAACGTTGGCTTCTCTATCTGCTCAAGCTCCTCAAGCTCGGCCATAGCCTGCTGTTCACGCTGCTTAAACTGCTTGATAGTGCCGGGGTCGCGCGCTCGCTCCTTCATCCGGCGAAATTGCACCACCTTATCCTTCACATTAGCAATCCGCCGCTCGACCTGCTCGTACTCATGCATCGCATTGCCCGTTGCCGAGGCATTTTGGCGCAGATAGGCATCATAGTTACCCCGGTAGCTCAGGGCTGTGCCATCTTTTATCTCAACGATCCGGTCCATCTCTGCGAGCACATCTCGGTCGTGGGTAATGACGAGCATTGCTTGCTTCGCACCCTTGAGCCAGTCGATAAACTGCTTCTTGGCGACATAATCCATATGGTTCGTTGGCTCATCGATCAGCGCAAGGTCGGCTTGGGCGTGCATAATCTTCACCACCTCCACCAGGCGCTTCTGTCCACCACTCAAACTCGCCAGATGTCGCTCACCATAGCCTGCCATTTGGAAGTTCTTTAGCTCCTCCGCCACTAGTTCCTCAATCTGGTAGAAGCCCTTCTGGCCAAAGCGCTCTAGTGCCGTGGTGTATGCCTCGATTTTATGCATGTCATCGCCCATCGTCTCGGGGTAAGTTGTGATGATATGGCGCAGGCGCGCATATTCTGGCAGGCCACGCAAGATATATTCGAGAACCGTGATATCGCCGCTGTCGTGGTGCTCTTGGGCTGTTGCCACCACCACACTGCCACGTTTGAAAATAATCGAGCCACTATAGTCATCATCCACCCCTGTTAGCATACCAAACAGTGTCGACTTGCCCACGCCATTGCGCCCCACAAGGCCCACCTTCTCGCCATCATTTATACTAAATTTCACATCCGTCATCAGCGTCTTCGCCCCAAACGACTTCTCAGTAATAGCAATATCGGCAATCATAGGGGATATTATAGCATGGCGAATTATATCCTTTGCGGGCAGGAGAGTGAGTTGAGCACTCCGCATTATTATTCTGTTATTTTTACGACACTCTTTCCATACATTTAGCGGTATAATGGTCTGCAGACACGCTAGAAAAGAAACAATAGGAAGGACTGTTAGTTTTGTCATACATGGAAAATTCTCAGCAACATTCAGCAAGCACACGGGAGGGTGCTGTCGCATATACTCAGAAAACACTTTTTGCACTTGAAGCAAAGAGCAACCCAAGCCCAACCTCCGAAGATATGCACACCAAGCTCATATCCCAGTTCAACACACCACACCACCAGCGCGATGCACTGCTAGACACAACCAATGTCATTCTCGACGAGCAAAGCCCGGAGAGCCCTGCCGCGGAGTTTTCTCCTCTCACGATGAGCTATATCAACGAGCATCTCAACCCACTATGCAATTACGGCTACGACAACGCGAGTTGGCTCTTGCAAGATTGCCGCATTATTATTAAGTCAGGCGGAGGTCTCGCAGACGTCCAGCAGTATTTTCGCTATCTTGGTATCGATACCGCTCCCAACGACTACGCATAGTATAAACTACTATTCCTTAGAGGGCGCTACTACCCGCTAGACGATGATCTCTTGGCTTGCTCGAACCCAAATCTATCACCTTCGTATCCTTACATACCACCTCATCTGCTACAATAGAAGAGACATATGAGCAAATCCCATTCTACCAAGCCACCAGTACCAGCTATTGTCAACCGCCGCGCGCGGTTTGATTATGAACTGAGCGATGACATGGTGGTTGGCATGAACCTGACCGGCCTAGAGGTCCGCGCCGCCCGTGAGGGCCACGTGCAACTCAAGGGGGCATATGTAACGATTCGCAATAGCGAGCTGTGGCTCAATAACGCCAGCTTCTCGCTGCGTCACAACGAGCAGGGCCAACCAAATGCCCGGACAGTTAGCACAAGCGCACGTAAGCTCCTGGCAAAGCGACGGCAGATCGAGCAACTCGCTGCTCGCAAGAAGGACGGCTATACCATCGTCCCCACGAAGCTCCTCACCAGTGGCCGCTATATCAAGCTCGTCATCGCCCTCGGTAAGGGCAAGAAACGCTACGACAAGCGCGAAACCATCAAACGCCGCGATGTGGAGCGAGAGCAGCGACGAGCGGTGCGGTATATATAGGCCACAAAACAAAGAAACATCAAACCAACGCGATCCCCGCCGAGTCGTAAGCATAAGGCTATATACAGCAGCTCTGTCATTTTTGGCGTGTTACAGCAGGCTTATCAAGGCTCTATTCCTGGTCATTACTACGACCTAGCGCCGTTCGCGCACGGTGCAATACAGACGAAAGCAGCCCAAAACGATCTTCACTTGGTAGCTGAGCAGCAACGTTATGTTTGCTAATGACAGATTCATACAACCGGATAAGTTTACGTACCTGATTTCGCTCTGTAAAACGCAGTGCGAGTTGTTTACTACGCCTACCAAATTGCTGGCGCTGCTCCGTGTTACAGAGTAATTTCAAAACCTGAGCTGCCATATCCGCTGGATCATTATTAGCAAAATAACCATTCTCGCCATCGCGCATCACTTCTGACAGATCTCTATCAACGAGGATAAGTGGCTTACTTGCGTGAGCTGCCTCATGAATTGCCCAACCTTGCGTATCCTTGAGCGATGGAAAAGCAAAAACATCGAGCGACGCATATGCAACACCAAGCTCTTCGCGCGGGATCGACCCAGTAAAGATGATTCGGTCAGGGTAGCAAGACTGCGCCGCCATCTCTTCAAGTGTTTGGCGGTAATCGAAGTCACCCACAAAAATTAGCTTAGCATGCGGCCTTTCACGACCAATCACATCAAAAGCTTCTATAAGAAGTGGAAGATTCTTCTCCTCACCAAGACGGCCAACATAGCCCACTACTTCATCATCACTCTCAATACCCCAACGTTGACGAAATGCTTGTATCTGTGCTTTTGTTGGTCTTGGAATTGCATCAACGCCATTTGGCATAAGTGTCACATCATAGAAATATATTTCATCTTGCCAACTCTCTAGCTGCACTTTACTCTTACGACTAAGAGCAATCACTGCATCAGCACGGCTATATATCATTGTAAGAGCCCGCTTGATGATATCCTGACTCCACTTAACTCGCCCAAGACGTGGACGCTGCAACTTAACTATTTCAATAATATCTCGCCACTGCAATTTAACACTGAGCGGAAAAACAATGTTAACTAGTGCCAATATACCCGGCAGCACATTTGGATAATCCTCCACAAACTCGTATAAATCAGTGCAGTGTTGCACAATAAAAGGGATATCATACTTACTTGCCGCATTTACACCAAGCGTCCCAACCTGAGCTGGAGTGAATATATGAATAATATCTAGGTCAAGATCCTGGATCTTACGCAAAATCGTTGGTGGAAAAAATAGAGCATAATCGGATGTGTCAAAAAAACCATTCTTGACACTTGGTATCCAGATGATATGATCATCCTCGCTTGTGCGCTCTCGAATTACACTTGCGCTTATTGTCCGCGCTGGACAAAAGACATAGACAGTATGACCCTCAGCCTCGAGATGATGCTTAAGACTATCAACGACGTACGTAATGCCATTGATAGTCGGATGGTAAGTGTCAGTAAAAAAGCCGATACGCATAAATTAACTAGCTTATATTTTAGCATGTAACAGAGCAAGAGACAATAAAGATAGCTCTTAGTGTGATAGCACCTTCTTGTATAGTGTTACTAATTGTTCTGCTCCGGCAGCACTATCAAAGCGCCGCGCAATATGCCGAGCACGCTGCTTTGCTTGATCGTAGAAATGTTTATCCTGCATAAGGCGTTCTATATCCCGAGCAAATGATTCATCGTCTGCCGCCATAAGTGCATCTGCACGAAATGTACCATCATAATCTGGAATATCCCGTAACACAATTGGCAAACCTGCAGCAGCCGCTTCAACAATAACTAAACCAAATGTCTCTTGTTCAGATGGCAACATGAAAGCATCACTTGCAGCATAATATTTAGGCATATCCTTAAAATCGATCTGTCCAACAAAATGAACGTTCTGTGGGGCACTTTCAATCATATGCGTCATATGGTTATGCTCTGCAGCAAGGTGCTTAAACGGCATGCTCCCCACCCAAATATAGGCAATATTAGGAGTGCGCTTAGCAACTTCTATGAATGTATCGATTCTTTTGCGTGGTTGCGTTTGTCCTGCGCCAATAACAACAAAAGTATCGCTACTTATACCTAGCGAACGACGTATCTCATCACGACCACCAGCTTGAATATATTTCGTTGTGTCAATCGTATTATACACAACCTCGATCGGCTTCTTAACGCCAAGATTTATCAACCCTTGCTTTGTTTCATCAGATACAGCCAATACAAGATCTGCTCGATTGTAGAACCACCGCAAATACAACCGCGCAATCCACAGCCAATATCGCGTCAGTATAAATGATCCAACAAACGAATCTGGCAAGACGTGGGCCGACACCACTTTCTTGCGACTCTTTTTACTTAACATATGCCTCAGGGAATAAAAGCCAATCGTCTGTATGTGGACTATGTCGGACGTGCGCATAATATTAGCTTGGATATCGACATCATCGCGTTTTGCAAGGCAATCAAAGTTCTCTTTATATGCAGTGTGTACACCATGTCCTTGTACAGTAAACTCACTTTCAGAGACCATGGTGATAGTTAGCTTTTTTCTATTCATATGAGAGATTATACATTATACCTATAGTATCTGCTACTTCTGTAATACTAAAGAGTATTCCTGTATAGATATTGTTACTATGCTATACTACCCCTATGACTAGCTTATACTCCTGGAACGTCAACGGCATTCGTGCGGTAATTAATAAGGGCGAGTTTGCCCGCTTTATGGCGGCGCACAACCCCGATATCCTGTGCCTGCAAGAGACGAAAGCGCAGCGCCAGCAGGTGGAGCTTGACTTGCCGGGCTACCACGAGCACTTTTATAGCGCGGCCAAGAAGGGCTATAGCGGCACGGCAATCTTTAGCAAAACTGCGCCGCTGCAGTGGCGTGATGGCCTACCGGCCAGGCTAGTGGAGCAGTTCCAGCTCGCGGCAGATAGTTACGGCAGCCCAAACGATGAAGGCCGTGTCATCACAGCGGAATTTGCTGGCTTTTGGCTGGTGACGTGCTACACGCCCAATAGCAAAGGGGACTTAAGCCGGCTTACCCTGCGCGCCCAGGCCTGGGACCCATGCATGCTGGCGTACCTACAGGGGCTGGAGGCTGGCCAGTACGGCCTGGCCAAGCCGGTGCTGTACTGCGGGGATATGAACGTCGCCCACCAGCCGATAGACCTTGCCAACCCACGCGCCAACCGGGGCAAACACGGCTTTACAGACGAAGAGCGCGCTGGCTTCCAGCACTACCTAGACGCTGGCTTTGTGGATACCTTCCGCGCTGCCCACCCCGGCCAAACCGATGCCTACACCTGGTGGACACACTGGGCCAACGCCCGGGCCCGCAACGTGGGCTGGCGGATCGACTACTGGCTGGCATCACGCGCAATCGCCCCGCACATCACCAGCGCCCGCATCCACGCCAGCCAAATGGGCAGCGACCACTGCCCGGTTAGTATTACACTAGATGAAGCGGTAGCGTAGGCTAAGGTTATAACTAAGGACGCGATAGGCGCACAAACTTGACGTACCCCTCATATATTGATATATATATTAGCTTCTCGCAATCCTACGAGAGGCAAATCCAGAAGAGAGGGGAGGTGATTCTCCATGATCGACGGATGAACAATCAGCAGAGGGTGCGCAAGCACACGTTTGCGCACCCTCTGCACCCCAACCTCCTATCTCCTTCTTACCCAACCTAGTCGTCAGCACTACTCTCACCAGAGTATGTAGAGCTCCTAGGTTGGGCTTTTTCTTTTTCGCGTTTTTTCTACTCACTTCCAGGCTGCGCCAGTACTTCGACACTGTATAATATGGCACTAGTAGCAAGTAAGACATCACTTCAAGCAGCAATGCATAGCAAGCACCACCTCCTTCGCGGTATAATAGCTCTATGCTGAGTATTTTCTTCCTGTATTATCCCCACCCGTCAGAGCGAGGTGACTGCACATGAACATCCCCTACTGGCAGCAGCAAACGCCAGCCAAACCACTCTACCCAGACATCGCCTGGAACAAGCCTCAGCAGCGGGCGCAAGCGGGCAAGCTTGGCATTATTGGCGGCAACCGACTGAGCTTTCGCGCTATCGAGCATAGCTATACCACTGCGCTCGCCACAGGGGTAGGGCAGGCACGCGTGGTGTTGCCAGATACCCTGCGCGGCACTATTCCTGCCAGTGTGACGGACACGATTTTTGCCGCAAGCAACAGCAGCGGTAGCCTGGGCAACGAAGCCTGGCCGGAGCTGCAAGCCCTCACTGGCTGGGCCGACACACTCCTCCTCATTGGCGACGCTGGCCGCAACAGCCAGACTGCCATTGTCTATGAAAAGCTCGTGAGCCACACCACCGCACCACTCATCATCAGCCGCGACGCGGTCGACTTGCTTATACCAAGCGCCCCGCAACTTGCCAGCCAGTCAAACATCCTTATCATTGCATCATTCTCGCAAGTCCAAAAGTTGCTGCGCACGCTGTACTACCCCAAGATCCTCACCTTCCGCATGCCGCTCCTCCAGCTAGTCGAGGTGTTGCACAAGTTTACCATCACCTATCCACTTACCATAGCCACCTTCCACGCCGACACCATCCTCATCGCTCAGCATGGCACTGTCACATCAACACCATGGTCACAGCCAATGGCCCTCTGGCAGGGCACTGTGCCAACGCGCATCGCCGCATACACCATGTGGAACCCAGCGACACCCCTCCAGGCAGCTACAGCTAGCCTGCTAGATGGGAAGGAGTAGATATTAGGTATCGGCTCCGGAGCTTTTGTTATGGCTATCTGTAATTCTTTTTCTTTTCTTCATCTCTTTGGCTAGTGAAGGGAAGAATAAGTGTGTTCACGGCCTAAAGCTCGAGCAACATTTCTATGATCCGCCTTTTGCTTGAATGACAATCTTCAAGCACGATAAATATACCGATGAGACCATCTCAAGTAGTGGGTTTATATCCTATCAAACCAATACCGAAAGGGGAAGAGCATAAAAAAGAGATTTGCACGCGATATGCAGCACTATTATTATATTGTTCGTTTTTTGTGTTCAGATCATACGAAGCACAAATCGTGAACAAATGTTTGCTCCACATGAGTCCACTACCTCTGTTATTCTGCTGGACAAAAAAGTAGCACAAGCATAAAACACCACCAAGTGCTATACCAAAACTCTCCTATTGCATGGTGTGCTATATTTGCATGAATGTCGGTATTATATATCTTATTTATAGAACATAAATAGCACGATTCTACTGGAAATCAAGTACTTATATCATGTTTTGCTGTAATATTTAGCATATCGGTCATAGCAGATCGCCTATTTTCTCTTGCACTATAGAGTAAAAAGCAGATGAGTATTATATTTGTTCGCTCTAGTTTGTGCGCTACGTCAACCATGTTCCATGAGTAATGAGTGTGTTCAGTGCATCCTTATACTACCAGCAAAAGGGTAGGTTAGCGTTTCGTCACTATACAGTCTCATCACTTGCCTTATTTAGTACGCAGAAGCTACAGTATCAGCCTGGATAAAGGGTCTAGACTGCCGTAGGAGACATCTCCTGGCTAGGAGTATGGTGGGGTAGAGTAGGGAGGTGTAGATGGAATATCTTGAGGAGACCTTGAATACCGTCATCTTTAACTGAACTATGTCTGCAGAAGCTAACTACGGCCTGTATTAAGCCTCTATTGAGGAGAAGTGAACCGATGAAACTACTCGTGTTACCATCTAGAGGGCACGATGTAAAATACATATTTATACCGCCTTTCTCTATTATTCCAGCAAAATATATCCTGCTACTGACTAGCATGGAGCACTACCAGCACAGACAGATCAGACAGAATGCACTCACATATGCGCGGCTAGCCTTCTCTTACGGCCTAGGAGCGGCTGAGAGAGGGCAGAGTAGTCTTAATCCTTCTCATCGGAGAACTTCCCACAGATGAGACCAATCAAAAAAGAAAAGAGGACGCGCAGCTTATATCGGATCAATGATTTACTTTCAAAAACCAAACCAATAAAAAATCACCCGTCCATGCAAAACGGGTGATTTTTGGGTTATCCGCAAACGGTTATATTATTTGCGGTGGCGGCTTACGTAGTAAGCGGCACCTGCAGCAGTGAGGCTACTAATACCAGCCAGCGGCAGGAGGGTACCGCCCAAGCCGGTGTGTGGCAACTCAACTACTGAAGGAGGAGTTTGCTCACACTTCGACATGTCGGTGGTGTAGTCATTGCTTACTTCGTTGCGGCGAACTTCGACGATCTTCTTGTCAGAGATGCGGCAGACCTTGACCTTGTCGCAGTCAGCGGTGTTCTTTGAGTGCTTCTTCTCGTCGAATTCTTTTTCCTTGATGGTGACAATGGCACCAGTCTTCAGCTCACAGACCTTCATCTTGTCGCAGTCTTTGACGTTCTTTGAGTGCTTCGTAGCGTCAAATTCGCTTTCTTTGATGGTGATGATGGTGCTGCTGCTCAGCTCACATACCTGGATGCTTGGCTGAGGTGTTACCTTGATAACAACCTGGCAGTCCTGGCTGGTCTTCTCAACGTTGGTGCTACCACCTTCGTTGCCAACCACGGTCATCTTAACGGTGTATGTGCCTTCTTTGGCGTAAGTGTGGCGAACGGTTGCGCCGCCAGTGGCAGTCTTGCCGTCACCAAAGTCATAGATGTAGTTAACGACCTTTGCACCTTCCTTAGCGGTTGCCTTGGCGGTGAACTGGTATTCGTTGCGCGAAATCTGGGTAGCTTGCAACGCGTCGCAGGTCAGGCTTGGCTTGGCTGGTGGGGGAGTTGGGGTGCCCCAGATAGGGTTACCACAGTCCTTAATAACACCAGCGATAAACTTACCGTTGTTGTCGAACCATGCATAAACGCTAAAGGTTGTCTTGCCCAAGATGAAGCTATCACCGGTTGGGTACTGGTAGTAGGTGTGGCCACCAGCGGTGCGCTGACCTTCTGGCTGCTTTTGCTTTGTACCAGCTTTGGCCTGCAGGGTGCGGGCACCAGTAGCGACAACACGACCACCAACAGTCACGTTGCCGTTCGCATCAACTGTACCTTCTTGCATGTTGGCACCGTTGATCATCTGCTCGGTAATACCGAACTGGCTGTACAGCTGACGGATCTCTGTACGCTTTGTGTAAGTGCTGCGCAGGGTTTGTACGTCCTTTGTGCCGCACTCTACAACATTAAAGTTGCTACAACCTGCTGAGATCGCTGCCGATGCTGGCTGCGCTACCCACAGGCCACCGATTGCTGCGCCAGCGACTACGCCAAGTGCAACAAACGATTTTGCTAGTTTGTTCATTTGTTTTCCTCCTCGTCATTATTAGACGTTATGTGTTGAGATTATCATGTCCTTTATTTTTTGTCAACATTACTTTTTCATATATTGTGCTTATGCTTAAATCCATATTTTGTGGCTGCTGTTCTACCACAAAATTATGATCGTAGCCACCGTTATATCGTGGTTGCGTGCAAGCGATGTTCGATGGTGTTGTACTTATCAAACATACATCGCACGCTCAGTGCTTTCGCCTGTTGCGCAGCTATGTGATGTTGCTCGGCTTTTTTGCCATATTTTTTCTTGATCGTTCATGGCTGGTTATCCAGTAGCTTAGGATGGGCGAGCGGTCGTGTTGAATGAATAGAGCGACCGGCTTAGGTATATCTCCGTAGAGCCCTGCACGAGAGGCTAGCCAAGGACAGCGCAATCTGCTATACTGACAAAAGTTGCAGGGTAGGGCTGCAGCAGGTCATACTTTACGCCGCGGTGGTGGAATTGGTAGACACGTCAGACTCAAAATCTGATGTCCACTCGGACGTGCCGGTTCAAGTCCGGCCCGCGGTACCAGTGTTTATTCAACTGTTTTCCGAAAAATAAGCCGCAATGTCGGCTTATTTTTTTGATTAATAACTCTTATTCTTCGAATATATCTGTCTCGAGAGCGTAGGCACGGGCAGGTAACTTCTTATCCAGGGTGGATTTTGAAACGCAAGCGATATATTGGTATATCAAAGCTAATATTGTATACTGGAAGTAGTTATGCAGCCACAAGATTCGTCACGCACAACATCACGAGGGCATTCATCGTCGCAGAGCCGCGATGCACGGCTTAGTGAGGTGCGTGGGCAAATTGATGCGCTGTACAATACGTCGAACAGTAGCGGTGGCACAAACCGCCCAACTATGCAGCCCATCATTGGTAATGCACCGACTCGCCAGCCAGCGCCCAGCACGAGCGCCAAGGCAGCTACTTTCTCAGTTCCAAACCTCGCGAGCAAACCAGCCAGCCATGCACCAGTGGTGCGACACGCAATAGGCGGCGCTCAGCACAGCCAGACAGCTTACCGCCCAGGCGCGCAAGCGTGGCGTCAGAGCCAAGCAGCTGCAGCATCAAATACCCACTCAGCATCTGCCGCACGCGAGCGCGACATTTCGTCTATCACGCCGCGCAGCCGTCCACAGGCACACTACATTGGTACATCGGCACAATCCCAACCCTCACCAACCCGCACAGCCGCTTCATCAACAGCTCACGCGCAGCAGCCCTCATCTCAAGATAACCATATCGAGCAGCCAGCAGCGAGCGCACATCAGCCGCAGCAACCAGACAGCCAGCGCCCTGCCGGTGCACCACGCCAGCCTACCGCTAACCAAAAGGCCGCTTGGCAGCAATACCACAGTGCTTGGCAAAACTACTACCAGCAGTATTATGAGCGCTACTACCTAGGCCAAGTCAAAAAGGCTGAGGAGCGCCTTGCTGAGCAAGCCAAGACTCACGACGCCGATGCACCTCACGCCACCGCAGCCACCACCGATGAGCCAGAGGAGCTCACCCAAAGCCAAGCCATGGGCGACCTGCGCTCACGCTTATTGAGCTCAATCCGCAACGGCGCAAGCAAAGTCCGCCATAGCCGCCACTTCATCCCCGCGGTAGCTGGTATTTCCGTCATGGTATTATTCTTGGCATTGCAGTACAACCGAGTCTTTTTCTCATACGTTGCTGCCTACACCTCACCAGGCGACCTCGATGCTCAGAGCTATATCATTAGCCCATATGACTCGACCAACGTTGGCCCAGACCCCAAGCTCATCATCCCTAAGATCGCCGTGGACGTACCCATCGTGTGGGATGCCAATGCCGCCAGCCAAGCCTCGCTCAATGCCGCGATGGATAAGGGTGTGGTGTGGTTTAACATCCCTGGTGCCAATGCGAAGCCTGGTGAGGTAGGGAACTTCGTCGTCTCAGGCCACTCGAGCAACGACTGGCTCGATAATGGTAAGTATAAGTTCATCTTCGCGCGGCTCGAGCAAATGCAAAAGGGTGATAATATCTACGTCAATTACAACGGCAAGCGCTACACCTATACTGTTACTGGCTCGCAAGTCGTCAAGCCGACCGATGTGCACGCACTGCAAACCAACGCCACCAAGCCAACTATGACGCTCATCACTTGTGTGCCGCTTGGTACCGATCTCAACCGCCTGCTCGTCACTGCCGAGCAAGTCAGCCCCGACCCATCCTCCGCCAAAAAAGAAGCATCTCAAACCACTACCAACAGTGGTAGCAACAGTAAGAGCGCCATGCCAGGCAACTCACCAACCTTCGTCCAACGGGTCGGCAACCTGTTTTCAGGGCGGTAAGTTAACTTTATAAACCAGTGTGGCATCTACGCTTGAAAGTGCGATATTTCTCACTGGTTACTCTGGTAGTTCGTATAGTAGTATAAAGACGAAGGAAAGTGTGCTATCGCAAAGAGATATGCGAATATGAGAGTGTATTGCCAAGCTACATAGCGCTATAGCAATAAGAAAAGTATGTAGAAATAACAACGATCATTGGCTAGTAGACCTGCTAGCGAACTCTGTTATTCTGGTAAATATCTCGTAAATCTCGCGGCTGTCGCTTCTTAGAACCCTCTTAACCACTTGACTAGCCCCTCATATATTGATATATATACTAACTTTTTGCTCAAAGCATGTCTTGGAGCGAAGAGTCGCTCCTGGCTTTGGGCTCACTTTCTTAGAGAGGAGGTGAGAAGAGTGGGGTCACTCATTGCAATGGGTGCTGGATACATCATAGATTTCATTCTACTCGGTGTATACTCGCATCTCGCGGACAATGATAGGACAAGTACGCTGAAGTGGTACGGTGTAGCGAATTTTGTTGCTGCAGTTGCAGCACTGATCGCTGTACATTTCTTCAGCTCTCGGTCTATTGAGGATCCGGTATCGGCCTTTGGTATGGCACTCTTTTTGGGGTGTATCATTGCCGCCGTTGGATCATTCCACGCCTTTGCAAGACGCAATCACTACTAGGGGCTCATAAATAGCCCACCAAACATAGCTCACTAAACTCGTGTCTCAATCTGATCGTAGTGCCCTTAAGTGCGCTCTCGGATTGAGATATATCCGGGGTTCAGTTTGAGCATGGTTGGTGGGCTATGTTTTTTGATTTTGTTAATTATTTTGCTAATTATATACTCTATTCAACAACGACAAGTTTATCGTCTGTGCTATCGAAGACTATAGTAACCCTTAGTTGTCGTTTACGATTTTCGTCTGGCGCAGTGCCACGCCGTCCTTCGTCTTGACGAAGCTGTAGAGGTAGCGCTGGTTTTGTGAGAGGACAACAGGGAGATCGAGCGCCGAGGTGGTGATGCGCTGCTGGTTGGCGCCATCAAAGTCGTAGAGGTGTACACCGCCGTGTGTGAAGGTGAAGTGGTAGCCATCAATCCAGTTGATATCGCGCGTCAGTGGCTGAGGGAGCTTGATGGTGGAGGACTTGAGTAGCTCGAGGTCGTACGTCATGAGGCTCGTGTCGTTATACACACAGGCGAAGCGATGCCCGCCACGCGAGAAATCGACATGGCTAATGCCACCTGGCATGCTGAGGCTGGCGACAGACTTGAGGCTGCTTGCCGTACGCGAATCACTCGCGGCATGCGAGGTACTACTAAGAATCTCAGCCGTCTCACCATAGGCGATCACGTAGTATACTTTGTCGTAGTATTTCTCGATACGGAAGTGTAGTGGAGCTACACCATCATCGGCATAGCTACGGACGGTGCGAGGCTTGGTGGTGCCAATAGTGAGGTAGCCAGCAGTGCGCTGCTTGCTGGTGTGGTCAAGTTTAGTCGTGTAGGTGATGGTAGTGTCGCTGTAAAGGGCAAACTCAGCCACATTACTAACGAGCGGGCCTGTGATCGTCGTGTCACCGAGACTTGCTTGGCGCAGGTCGCCCTCGCCGGTGAGGACAAAGAGCTTGCGGCTGTCGCCCTGCGAGAATTTAGCAGCATCAACATCCACACCAAGCTGCCGTGTGACATTCTCGAGCTTGTGGCTACCCTGCGTGTCGAGAACGAGCCACTCGGTTTTATCGCCATTGTAGGTGTGCTTGATCGTCACATAGCGGTTATCCTTATCCCACGAGTCGAGGGCGAAGGTTTGGTGTTCAGCACTGTCTGGCGCGGTGTAGTGCGCGCTGTCGAGTGTGATGTTCGTCATCTGCGGTTTGTCGCCACTGAGGTCGGCCAGAGTGACACTAGGCTTATGCGCAGACGGCGTAAAGGCGAGGTAACGATTATTACCCGAAGCAATAGCACTCGATGCACCGTTAGCGGTCGCGACATTCTTATGGCTTGGGTTGCTGGAGATAAGCCGGGCGTAGTCGAGCCACAGCACGCTGCCGGCCTTCACATCCACCGTCTTGTGCCAATCGTGGTAGCCCTCACGCTGGATGGTAATATTACGCTGGCCCGCCGAGAGGGTAAGCTTGCTAGGCGTCTCGTTGCTGAGGCGGGTTTGGTCTACCGTCACTTGGGCACCATCGGGGTGGGTGTCGAACTGCACTAGCCCTCCTTGCACAACCTTACCACTCGACCAATTGAGCCGGTACCCCTGTATTGCATAAGCAAAAATCACGACGGTGAAGAGAACGGTCAGCACCATCATGCTATAAATCAATGTCAGATGGACGCGTTGGCGTCGCTTTCGTTGTTGCGTATCCATGACAACATTATACCATGGCTGGAGGGAAGTAGGATGCGTTGCCTATCCAGCTTAACCTTGCAGCAGGCTCATGTATTTTATTTTGTCCCGAGGATTTTATACAAAACAACTCCCACCTCTTGCAAAACCCCTTATGCTTAGAGTATTATACGATCAAAGAGGGAACAAGGGGGATATACTTATTATGCGTCATACGACGGTCACACGTGGTGGACAAGTGTCTAAGCAGGCAGCTGGGCAGGCTGCCATTCGTCAAGATATACAGAGGCCAAAGCAGCATCGTACGAGCAAATCAGAGCGGCAGCCTGTACTATACGGGCCTGAGCTAAAGATCATTCATACCCCGCGCGCTCGCTCTACAGCAGTCAAGACAACTCAGAAGCATATCTCAGAAATCATCCCGGCAACCAAGGCGGTACAGATAACTCAGGCGGCCACAGCGACGCCGCAATCACTCGTAAAGAACCAGCCACGGATATCTACGAGGGACACTCAAACCACTCCACCGCACCCCGCGCACCAGCCAGCCACGCCGCAAAAAACAACGGCGCTACATCGCACTACAACACCAACTGCGCACATCACCAAGCATCATCGGCCAGTGGCGGTGCAGCCTATCACATCATCTCGACCTGGCTCGCCGCGCCAGCTACGGAAGCGGCAACCCGTGACGATATCGCCACTCTCGGCTCAGCCAACAAGACCCTCATCGTCCCATGCGCAAACCCCACACCGCACTGCTCAGCAGACGTCCACCCAGCCTGGCGCACCACGCAGTATGGATTTTGTATTCGTACCATCAGAGATAGAACCACCCAGTGCCGCTAAGCGCTATAACACGCCACCACCGTCACAACTAGCACGTGTGCTTGCCACCGAGCAAGTCGAGCAGACGCAAACCCAGGCCACGCAGCCAGTTATACCAATTAGCCTACCCACACTCAATCTCGCCGAGCTTGCCGCCCAACCACTGGTAGCACAGCCTTCTGGGATACCTCAAGGTGAGGTGTGGTGGCCACCAGCTGAGCCAGAACTCACTACGACGGAGAATATCCCTGTTGGCACACTGCCACGCAGCGTTCTTACTCAGCAGAGTAAGAAGTCGGCAGCTGTACCCAGATCTAAACGCCGCAAGCTCTTCACTAGTAAACGCCGCACCAACAAACCCACAACCAGCGTTGCACCACCACCAACTCGGCAGCCAGCGGCGCGCCACTGGGGTCGGCATCTCAGCGTTGCTGGGGCGATGGTGGCACTGCTTGCCTTTGGCGGCTATCTGACATACCACAACATGCCTGCCATTGCTACTCGTATGGCCGCCGCTCAGGCTGGCATTAATGCATCGTTCCCGTCATATCAGCCGAGTGGCTATAGCTTGGCGGGCGGCATATCGCAGCAGCGGGGAAGTGTCTTAATGAAGTTCGCCGCCAACGCTGGCCCAGGCACCTTTACTCTCACGCAGAGCCGGTCAGATTGGGACTCTAGTGCTGTCCTGGCCAACTACGTTTTGCCCAGCTTTGGCCGCAACTTCGCCACTACCACCAGCCGTGGCCTCACTATCTATAGCACCCACAACGCCGCCGCATGGGTCAATGGCGGCATCCTCTACACCATCAAGGGCAACGCACCCCTGTCGAGCGAACAGATAGCGCGGATTGCAGCGAGTATGTAGCAGTTCATCTGCTATACTTATCCATATGAGTAACGACACATCATCCGATACACCATCTTCGCATACCACTACCATTCGCACCCGCTTTGCACCAAGCCCCACGGGGTATATTCATGTGGGTAATGTGCGCGCAGCGCTCTTTCCGTGGTTGCTCACGCGCCAGCAGGGTGGAAAATTCGTCTTGCGCATTGAGGATACCGACCGCGCTCGCTTTGTACCTGGGGCGGAGGATCTGATTCTCGATACACTCGACTGGCTTGGGCTAGACTGGGACGAAGGCCCACGCGTTGGCGGTGAGGCTGGGCCATACCATCAGTCGGAGCGCCTCGCCATCTACCACCGCTGGGCACAAAAGCTCATCGACAAAGGGCTCGCCTATGCCGATCCCTATACCCCAGAGGAGGTCCAAGGCTTTCGCGAGGAAGCTCGGGCTGCCAAAAAGGCCTTTTTATACCGCGACTATCGCCCAACCAATCCACCAGAGTGGGATGGCACCCAGCCACTGCGCTTCAAGGTAGCCGAGCCCCAGCGCTACACCTGGCACGACCCCGTGATGGGTGAGCTCTCTGCTGGGCCAGAAGCGCTCGATGACTTCATCCTCATCAAGGCCGATGGCTACCCAACATACAACTTCGCCCACATTGTCGACGATGCCGAGATGGGCATTACCCACGTCATCCGCGGGCTGGAATATATCTCCAGCATTCCACGCTACCTCAGTCTATACGATGCGTTGGAGCTTGAGCCGCCAGTACTGGCCTGCCTGCCACACATCATGGCGCCGGATGGCAAGAAAAAGCTCGGCAAGCGTGATGGCGCCAAGAGCGTCACCGACTACCGCACCGATGGTATTTTGCCCGAGGCAATGCTCAACTTCCTCGCCTCGCTGGGCTGGAATGATGGCACCGAGCAAGAGATCTTTAGTAAGGAGGAACTGATCGAGAAATTCAGCCTCGAGCGCGTCCAGCGCAGTGGTGCCCGCTTCGACGAAAAGCGCCTCCTGTGGATGAACGGCCAATGGATCCGCCGCTTATCGCTCGATGACCTCTACGGGCGGGTTAAGCACTACTGGCCAGCCAGTGCCGCTAGCGCCGACGAATCGTACAAGAAACAAGTGCTTGCTCTGGTGCAAGATCGCCTCAAGACTCTGGCCGAGCTACCAATGCTGAGCCGCTACTTCTTCGAAGAGCCCGCCATCAACGAAGAACTCATTACCACCAACAAGCCTCTGCGCAAACTGACAGGCGAGCAGCGTCGAGAGCTCCTTGCCACAGCCCATGCCGCTCTGGCTCAGCAGCACACATGGACGCCAAGCGCTATCCAAGACACCCTTAACCAACTCCTCGAGACCACTGGCCACAAGCCGGGCGTGCTCTTTAGCCTCATCCGCATTGCCACCACCTGGGCACCCTTTAGCCCCCAGCTGAATGACACGCTGGCACTGCTTGGCAAGGAGCGGACGCTGGCGCGGATTGAGCAGTATCTTGGATAATAACGCGCTACGCATCACACAAAAAACCGGCTCTCCCAGCCGGTTTTTACTTGAACAAATAATTGCGTCATGAGCAAAAAATAATAGTAATAACAGGGGTAGGGGAGCTGCCCGCGAATACACAATGGTACTCAAGCGAGCAACTCCCGGTGGATAGAAGGGCCATGCCTATGCTATTCCATAGGCCGGCGTGAGGCTTGAGATATCAAGCCTTTTTTGGTTCCTTGCGATCGGTAGCACAAGTCGAGTCACTATCTGCCTCCAGCATCGCCTGAGACAGCGAGCCCCAGGCGATGACCTCATCCTCGGACTCACCAAGGATGAAGGGGAGGGACGACACCCGTGAAGCGCGGTCGGCCTCGGCAGCTACTAAGGCCTCACGCTCCTCACGTGAGTGGCGCAGCGACTTTTCGGTCGCCTTGCGCTCAGCCTCTACACGGCGCTGCTCTTCAGCAGCAGCGTGATTGGCCTTGAGGCGGTTGATCTCGTCCTGTATGTAGCCATACAGAACATCAAATGCGCGACGCCGGTATTCTTCCGGTGAGGGAAGCTCGGCACTGCACTCCTTGCTGATGAACTCGATCAGCTCTGGGTTGCGACGAACAACCCGAGTGACGGACTCATGACTGATACTGACTACCTTGGTGTTGATACTGTCAACAGATACCCCACCATCACCAGCCTCCAGCCTCTTACGAACATTCTGAGAGAGGCCAGATTGAAGCAGTAAGCGTATATAGCGGATTACACTGTAATCAAACTCAATTGCATTCAACTCACCAGAGCCGAAACGCCGATACAACTGCTTACGTTCTTGCCATCCACCCACTAAGACGACGCCAGTAACGCCAGTCAGGAATGCGGAAGGAATAGTCAATAGTAGCCACCATAACGACCAAGCGTACGATGCAAAGCAGCTACAGATAGCAACTGACCCTACCACGATGCCGCAACGAGCAAAGAATGTCAGTAGAGCTCGCTCTTGGTTCGCATATTTACTCTGATCGTGGTCGCTTTCGTTCCAAGCCCAATGGTAGATCTTAGGGCATTCCCATGGCTGAGACACCTCCTCTCGTGTAACACCCTCGACCCAAAGGGATCGAGAGATAGGCATATCGCACTTGCTGTAGCCAACTTGCTCTCCGTCTACATAGAGTCTACCGCAATGAATCTCAAGGAACATATTCTCTTCCCCTTCCTATCTGTAGAGAGAATATGAAAGAAATTATATATATATATATATATATATCTGTCAAGGCCATATTGCTGCGCTATTTACAACGATACAGAGGCAGCAGCTTACTGTTGCCTCAAAATATTATGCTATTTGCTGGTGTGGTAGTAGCCTGGCTATGGTGGGCAACGCTTTGCTGTTCTCGCCGAGCAATATTCGTGCCACAGAGGGAGTACTGTGTAGCTATTTTGCTGGAGGTACGTCGCCCAGCCAGACCGATGGTGCCGGCTCCATACCGCTCACAGAGTCTGCGCTGCCGTTAATGATGTCGCGCGCAACGGGGGAGGCGAATATATCAATGCCTTGTGGGCCCGAGCCAATCCCTATGCTGCCTCCGAGGGCAGCAAGCGTCATGGCCCTCATGACATCAGACGATGGCTGGCGCACCTCTTCTTGCGCCTGCCCCACACGCCAATCTCCGCTACTCGCTTGTTGTGGCGATTGGGGTGATTGACCTTCATCAGTCTGTCGTGATGGTGGTATAGTGCTGCTGTCTCTACCATTATCTGTACTGTCGCTCTCGTGTCGTCGTGTCATTTTCCTCACCCAAATTATCCGTTAATGGTTATTCATTGTAGGCTATTTTTGCGGATTTGCCAAGGGGTTTGTTGGGTAATTGATCGCATGCGCTCGAGGTGTCGATGTATCTATCTTCGCCATGCAGCTCTTACGCAATTCCTCATCATCCACTGCCACAAAAAGACCCAGCGCACGAAGTAAATAACCAAGACCCATTTACCCATAGAGCACAAGCAGAGAAGCGCAAGGGTAAAAACACTCACACTGTACAGCGGTCAAGTCCAAGGTATCCTTTTGCCGCAAAATTCCTCATTCATCGCTATCCGCTCATGGTATAATGGCCATAAGATGAGTTCACCACAGAATACACCACCGGCAGCTTTTGGCGGTCGGGCGCAGCGTCGGCGTTTGCGACGGCATGGACGGCACTTTATGGGGCTGCGGCATTTTGTGGGGCAACACCGCATGCCTGTGATGGTGATTGGTGGGGCGTTGGTGGTATTTGCTGGAGCAATGGCGTCATTTTCTCTACTCAATAAGCCTCGCCAGGCCAAGCCCGCCCCTGTTGTGGCAACACAGAAAGCCCCAGAGGTGTATTATTCGCCTCTGACTGGCCTCAAGGTAGCCGACCAAGCGGCCACCACCAAGCCCGTTACTGCAGTGATGCTCGAGAATAGCCCCAGTGCTCGCCCCCAGTCGGGCGTCAAGCAGGCTGAGGTGGTGTACGAGGCAATTGCCGAGGCAGGTATCACTCGCTTTCTCGCACTGTACCAGCAAAACAAACCAGCGATGATTGGCCCAGTGCGCAGCCTGCGGCCGTATTACATCGACTGGCTCGCGCCATACCAGCCCAGCGTAGCCCATGTAGGGGGTAGCTCACATGCCTTGCAAGAGATCCGCAATGGTACTTACCGCGATATCGACCAGTTCTTTCATGAGCGCAGCTATTGGCGTGCCACTGACCGCCGTGCCCCGCACAATGTCTATACTAGTGCTGAGCGGCTGGATGACCTAAATAGTAGCAAAGGCTACAAGCAATCTACTGTCAAGACCGCCCTTGCTCGGACCGATGGCAAGCCAGCGAACCCTGCTACCGCCACTGTGGCCGTCATTAACTTTGGCAAATCCGCCCGCTACAACACGCGCTACCAATACGATGCCAGCACCAACACCTACCAGCGTAGCATCGGTGGCGAGGCTAGCTTGGACCGTGAGGAGGGGCAGATCGCACCCAGCGTTGTGGTGGCACTAACCGTCCAGCAGACCACCGTGCAAGAGGATGGCACGCGCGAGAATATTATCACCACTGGCCAAGGCAAAGCAACCATCTTCCAAAATGGCAGCGTAGTGGAGGGAATATGGCGTAAGACCGACCGTACTAGCCCTCTTGAGCTACGTGACGCTAATGGCAAGGCAATCGCTCTTACCCGTGGCCAGACATGGATTGCGGCAGTACCTGGTGGCACAGGGAGCGTGTCGTGGCAGCAGTAGGCCCAGCCCAACCGTTGCCATCTCGTCGTCCACCCACCCTTATTAAGCAATATTGGCCGCGCTATAGTCGCCGTGCTATTGGTGCGAGTATCCTGATGCAGTGCACTATTGCTGGGCTCGTAGCGAGTACGCTGTGGATGATTGGCCTAAGCCCTAGCCAGCTGCAGTTTTGGCTGGTCATTATGGTGGTAGTATTGGCGAGTATCCCACTCAATATTTTCCTGCTCATGCAGCTACTCACCCCGCTCAAAGACCTCACACATGCTCTCAGCCATGTAGCAGGCGAGCCCAGCACCATTACACCGCCCAACCCCAATGCAGCACACTTCGAGCGCGATGGCTTCAAGCCGCTGCTGCAATACATCTACCAAACGGCCGCACTAGCTGGCCAAAACCCACCGAGCCAGGCTCAAGCGCAAGCTACCCAGATCGAGGCCGCGCTTGATCAAACCAGTGCTGGCATTGCCATCCTCACTGGCCAGGGGCAAGTACGCTACCACAACCGCCACACCCCACTGCGCCAGAGCCATGATGGTACGGCCGAGCTCGAGCTACTATTCGAGCCAGGCGATGGCCTGACGGAGTGGCTCGCACACTGTCGTCGCAGCGCTGTCCATGCCGAGAAGACCTGGCTGCGCATTGCAAACAAGCTGGTGGGTGAACCTGGGCGGCGTATCTTCGACATTACGGCCAATTATGAGAAGGGAAGCAGCGCCGAGGTTATACTGGTACTGCATGATCGCACCACTCTCTACCAGCCCGAGGATGACGACCTCGATTTCATCGCCTTTGCCGCTCACGAGCTGCGCGGGCCCATCACCGTTATTCGTGGCTATCTGGATGTCCTCACTGAGGAGGTTGGCCCAGCGCTGGCTGGCGACCAGCAAGAGCTACTAGGGCGGCTCGTTGTCTCGGCCAATCGCCTCAGTGGTTACGTCAACAACATCCTTAATGCCAGCAAGTTCGACCGCCGCCACCTCCGCGTCCACCTAGCAGAAGAGTCAGTGGCTAGCATCTACAATATCATCCGTGACGACATGCAGCTGCGCGCCACCACCCAAGGTCGCACACTTACGGTAGATATCCCCACCACGCTGCCCACCATTGCGGCCGATCGCTCCAGCCTGTCTGAGGTGCTGAGCAATATCATTGATAACGCGCTCAAATATAGCAACGAAGGCGGGCTCGTAGCCGTCTTGGCAGAGCAAGACGGTGCATTTGTCGCCATCAAGGTGCAAGATCACGGCATCGGCATCCCCGCCAATGTCATGGGTAATCTCTTTCACAAGTTCTACCGCTCGCACCGCAGCCGCGAGACCGTAGCCGGCACGGGCATTGGGCTCTACATTAGCAAGGCGATCGTCGAGTCACACGGTGGGCAGATTGGCGTGGTAAGCCGCGAAGGGGAGGGTTCTACCTTCACTATCACCATCCCCACCTACGCCAGCGTAGCAGACAAACTCACTGATGGCAGCAATAGTCAGCTCATCACCAGCGGCAGCGGCTGGATAAAAAACCACACAATGTACAAAGGATAACAGAGGTAGGAGGAGAGAAATTATGGCAATTCAAACAATTCTCGTCATCGAAGACGATCGCTTCATCGGCGAAATGTACGTGCGTAGCCTCCGCAAAGCAGGCTATACAGTAGACTGGCTGATCGATGGGGCAGACGGCCTCGTGGCAGCACGCAACAATCACTACGACCTCATCTTGCTCGACATCATGCTCCCCGAGAAGCGCGGCAGCGAGATCCTCCAGGCACTGCGCGCCGAGCCGCAACACATCGCTGGCACAAAGATCGTCATCATGACCAACTTCGACCAAGACGAATCCACCCGCCTCGCTCTCCAGACCAGTGTGGACGGCTATCTCATCAAAGCCGAGATCACTCCACGGCGATTGCTAGAGATTATTGCGGGGATGGAGAAGAGCTAGTGGCTCCCCCTGGTGTATATACCTCTTAATCCGGCATCATCGAGCGCCTTTATACTACGGCCGAGAGTGATATAGCGAATATTTGCCAATATGCCGCCACCTCCATATTCCTTATTTGGTCAGTCCGTTATATACAGTGGTGGAGTTTTGAAGTTTTAGCTCTTGCTATATATCTCAAAATAATACCGCAAATAAAAACACCTCGCCGAGGCAAGGTATCGTAATGTAGCTTTGTTGGTGACCTCACCGGGAATCGAACCCGGATTGCCAGGATGAAAACCTGGTGTCCTAACCGTTAGACGATGAGGCCGTGCATGTGCACATAGCAGTGCTGTGTGCCATTATACGAAAAACTCGCTGGTTTGTCCACTACAATACTCCTTCATTGTCCCACCGCCCAAAATCCCGCTCCAGCCGCAGCGATATCTGCTATACTAATGACACAATATTGTGTAATACAACAAAGCTACCTATGGATATTTCGCCCGTTCCGACATCTGTGCTGGGGGAGCACCCGCCACAACGCCCTGCCAAACGGCGGCATAGCACACTCATGCTATGGGTGATGCTTGCGGCGGCCATCACTGTGGTGCTCTCGGCCATTGCTGCGGCGGCGACTCTCCTCTCCTCGCCGCAGCGCATGCAAGCCGCGGCAGTGTCGGCCACGCCATCGCGCACCGATGTGTTTCTGGCTAATGGCTATGGAGCAGGCCAGCGCACAGTGCGATTTGCGGCGGGGCAGGGTGGCTTGAGCTTCTTGGGTGGCACAGCCGACCACTCGCGGCTCGCCATCGCCGGGCAGGGCGCACAGGATACCGCACCAGTGCTCCGGATTTGGGATACTGGGCGCAGGCAGGCAGTTGCCACTTGGCCAGCCAGTACCTGCAGCAGTGTGACGCCGCGTGGAGTGGTATATTGCGCCAGCCAACAGCGGGGACGCTCGGTCATTACGGCGGTGGAGCTTACTACCGCCAAGGTTCTCTATACTACTCCTGTAGCTACCCAGCCTACTACGCTTACATATTACGGCACAGACAGCCAACAGCAGGACATTATTGGTGAGAGCACCACCGCCACCTTCTACGCCGCCGCAGGGAATCTGCGCCCCATCACCAGTGGCGATTTTCAGAACCCCAACGCTACCTGCACTATAGCGGGCGGCAACAAACTCCTCTGTCGCCGCAATACCGAGAAAGACCACGGCGCTAAGCCATCCCAGAAGTCACCTAGCAAGCGTGCTACCTCACATACCACCACCGGTGTCGTCATCACAAATGAACGCCAAGCGACCACTGCAGACCAATCGACGACCACCATCACCGTGTATGATATCGCCAGCGGCACGCGCGAAGTGCAGCGTACAGCTAGCTCCAGCAACGTTACCTTAGCAAGCGATGGCTGGCTGGAGGGCACTGCTGGCAGTAACACCATCCAATCAAGCGGGCAAGAGACCTTCGAGAGCTATGGCATTGATGGCAAGCCACGCGGCCACAGCACTGTCAATAGCACTTACAAGCTCAGCCCAGCCGCCAGCTCCTTCACCAACCCCACCGGTACTACTGCGCCAACGTACCCCCGAGAGGCTCTCACTACAGATATGCCGCGCGTCGTTGTGGATGGGCAGGGTAGAGAGTTCCTGCGTATTGCCAGCCAAAATACGCAAGACTTCGCCCTAAGCCAGGCAACCTACAGCCGCACCAGCGGTGGCACACTCACCCTGGCTGGCGGCGGCAATATCGTCTCCGCCAGCCTGGATGGCTCACTCCTCCTCACCAGTAATCTCCACTCCGCTGGCATCCAAGCCAGCGGCAGTAAAGGTCTCAAGATCGTCAAAGTCGCCGATGGTACAACCCTCCTCACCATCAAAGGAACCGACATGCGCAGCCTCACTATTCGTAGCAATCTCATCGCTAGCACCAGCAAGGACGGCACACTTGTGGTGTATGCGCCGGGCACGTAGTGCTGCGTCTTAGATCTTGGCACACAGCACGCTCATTTCTCTGCATAGACACAGTTTTATAGCAGAATGTAAAATAACCCACCAATCGCGAGCGGGTTATTTATAAGAGTAGTAGAGCAGGGTTCTACCGGCTTGCTGCGTGGTTAAGCACATAGGCACTAAGGCAGGCCAGACCAACGCTGAGCATAACGATGGCGGTGTGCGGATCGATGCTGCGCGAGATACTCAGTACCACTACGATAACGCTGAGCACCAGGCAGGCTGCGATGAGTAGGATGTCGAGCATTTGCTTGGGCGTCTTTTTGCGGGTGGTCGATACTGTGACCTTTGTTTTTGTAGTAGTTGTTGCTGGCGCGGCTGCTTTGGCCGCTGCTTTGGCTGATTTTTTTGCCATATGGCCTCCTTTGTTTTCTGGCACTATTGTAGCACATTGTAGAGAAAAATGGGCGAATAAATTACTACTAGGGTCGTAAGAAGACACTGACAGCGAGCGCGGCTATCTCATTCAGCACTCCATTGCTATCACCCAATCAATCCGCTATAATACACACAAAGCATAAGGGGGATAACCAATGGGGGTGCAACAAATCAGCCGGTTTTGGCACCGGCGCTTGTGCGAGGCAAGTATGCTCTATGCCGTCATCATCGTGGCGCTGTGGGCATGGCGGCACTTTGGCGGGGTGGATCAATACAACCTCGTGCTTGGCATGCCACTCATTGCCGTCATCTTGGCTGGTATAACAGGGGTTGTAGCAGCGGTGCTTCACATCTGGCCACCGCAGCAGCGGCTTGGGCAGGCGAGTCTGGTAGTGTATCTCTGCGCCGTGGCCACAACCGGTGCGCTTATTATTGGCACTGGTGGGCTAAGCTCACCCTTTATTGCAGCCTGGCTCTTGGTGGCAGTCTTTGCAATGTTTTTTGGCTGGGTAGGGCTAGCACTGGTCTTGCTACTAGTCAATGCCTATCTCAGTTGGGGGGTGCTGGCGGGGCATATTACAAGTACGATGATCCCTAGCGCTATGCTGACGGGCGAGCTACCCATCTTGGTAGGGTGCTTGCTCTGGGGGCCAGATGATCGCGCTGCCGAGGCTCGCACTACTTCATACCGCGAGCTTGCCGCCACACTAAGCCGGGTAGCAGGCAAGTCGGATATCGTGCTCAATGCAATTGGCGATGGCGTGATGGCGCTGGACGCAGATGGGATGATTGAGCTCATCAATCCAGCAGCCCAACGTCTTGTGGGCTGGGGTGACGAAGATGCTCTGGGTCTCAGCTACCAATCCGTCCTCAAGCTTATCGATGCCAAGAATGACCCCATTACCAATGATACCGACCCTATCGCTGCTGTCCTGGCAGACAACCAGCCCCTCACCACCGACCGCCTACGCCTCGTGACGAGCTCTGGCAAGACGCCGATCATCTCGCTCGTTATTTCGCCCGTCAGCAGCGAGCCGGGCAGTGGGGTTATCGTCGTCTTTCGTGATGTGACGAAGGAAAAGGCCGAGGAGCGCCAAAAAGCCGAGTTCATCAGCACCGCCAGCCACGAGATGCGTACCCCTGTGGCGTCGATCGAAGGCTACCTTGGCCTCACACTCAACCCCGCCACTGCCACCATCGACCAGCGTGCCCGCGATTTCATCACCAAGGCCCACCGCTCGGCTGAGCACCTTGGCCGGCTCTTTCAAGACCTGCTGGACGTGAGCAAAGCCGACGATGGCCGCCTGCAGAGCAACCCCGAGGCAATCGACCTCATCCCCTTTGTCAGCGACATTGTGGAAGGGCTGCGCCACAAGGCCGAGGACAAGCAGCTCCAGCTTATCTTCAAGCCACGCCCTGGCACAACTGGCGGTGAGCATAGCGCTACCTTTACGAGCCGGACGCTGAGCCCTGCCTTTTATGTCTCTGTCGACCCAGACCAGCTGCGCGAGGTGCTGGATAATCTGGTGGAGAATGCCATTAAATACACCCCCAGCGGGCGTGTAACGGTGGATGTGACCGGTGGTAGTGGGCGCGTAACGATCGCCATTACCGATACTGGCATTGGTATACCAGTAGAAGATCAGTCACACCTCTTCCAAAAGTTCTATCGGGTGGATAATTCGGACACGCGCGAGATTGGCGGCACTGGCCTGGGGCTCTACCTCAGTCGCCGCCTCACAGAGGTGATGGGCGGCCGCTTGTGGGTGGAGAGTGCGTACCGGCAGGGAAGTACCTTCTTCCTTGAACTCCCACGTATGAGTGAGCACGATGCCCAAACCGCCCTCGCTGCCAAAGCCAAGGCAGCAGCACAAGCCGCCAAGGCAGCTCCGCCTCGCCCAGTGCCAGCTTTTGCCACGGCCGCACTCCAGAGCCAAGGCTTTTTGCCGCAGCCAAGCCCAGCTACTCGCACCCAGCGCCCAGCCCAAAAGAACAGCCGCACAGCCACGCCACCCACAGCAAAAAACGTGCAATCTACCACTGTTACCGTTGCCCAGGCTGCTCCTCCCACTCCATCAAGCACCACACCACCATCTACGTCGCAACCATCACCCACAGCTCACATCATTGCCACCAGCCAGCCTCGGCGTAGCCCCACTCGCGTCCGCGATGTCCTCACCACACCACGCTCTGCTGCGCCACCACGACCAGTACGGTAGCTCGTGTAACTATTTCCAGACATAAATGCTGAGACCGATATATCTCCACGATACCGACCTCGGTATACTAAAATTACTGTATCGCCTTCTATTGCGGTAAAGGAGCGAGCCCTATAACGGGTAAAACCCTAGGCTACTACTATGCTCTTACGACCGAGACTGAATCTTCTTGCGCTGTGATTTACTACGTTCCATCTGCCCGTTGAACAGATATACCGCAGCAGCGCTAAGAGCCATTGCTTCAGTACCACGCGCCACCCCGTGCATGGCCGTCTCTTCCATCTGGCGACCTTCAAGCGCAATACTGTTTGAGAGTCCATCGGCATTAGCAATGTCCTTATCCGTCGTCCTCACGTACTCAGCAACTGGATTAAGCAGATTGCCCACCGGCTCCATATCGCCACTGTCATGATAGAGACTAATACCTGTTGCGGCTGTCAGCGTGGCACCAATGGTGGCCAGCATCCCTAGTGCCCGCGCTGCTTTCTCACGCCGTGAGGATCGCTCGGGCGATTGCAATTTTTCTGCAAAACGCGTGACCCAGCTTGGCTTCTCGCTTTTGTATCGCGCCCCGGCATGTCGCATTTGTCGTGTTGTTGTCATATTCATCTTCCTCTGTTAGGGAGTGCTATGATACCACAGGATTGATTTATAGTCAATAGCTACCCAGAGCACTGCCAAGCTAACCATACGCTAGCTAGAATATAGAGCAGAGCTCTTTTCTTTGGCCTGGTCGCGAGTTTCTCGATGTTTTCTTGTAGTGGGGCTGCTACGAAGACCAGGGGAACGTTCTTGCAATTTCAGGTATGTGTACCTATTTGCAAATCACTACCAGCGCTCTGTCAATCTCTTCGCACAAAGCCAACCGTGCGCCAGACCCATCACCAGAGCAGCGCTTTATATTAATTCCTCTCAAAAAAACCACAAGCACTATGGTATTTTTGCTGATAATTGCGTACAATAGAGGGTGATATGACAAAGGTTAAGATTCTGCTTGTCGAAGACGACAAAAGCCTGCGCGAAATATACGGAGTACGCCTGTTGGCCGAGGGGTATGACATCGTGTCGGCCGGCGATGGGGAAGAAGCACTCGCCATGGCTATCAAAGAACGTCCGCAGCTCATCATCAGCGATGTGATGATGCCCAAGATTAGTGGCTTCGACATGCTCGATATCTTGCGCAGCACCACCGAGACGCGTGGCATCAAGGTGATTATCATGACGGCGCTCTCGAGCCAAGACCAGCGCATGCGCGGCGAGGCGCTCGGGGCAGACCGCTACCTCGTCAAATCCCAGGTCGGGATTGAAGATGTGGTGCGGGCTGTGCACGACGTCCTTGGTGATACAGGGGTGAGCCACCGGCCAGCAGCGCATGCTACTCCTGAACCTCAGCCCAGCGCACCAGCTATACCCGTGCCATCAGCCAGTCAGCCCCAGCCTACTACACTGCCACAACCCACAGCGCCATTCTCTACACCGCGGCCAGCCAGCCTGGGTGAGCGAGTGATCCACCCGTTACAGTCTTCTATGCCGAGGCCAGATTATGCCAGCTTAATAGATGACGAGCTCGATGCCGCCAATGGCGCTCCACAACCCACAGCGCCACAGCCGCCAGCCGAGCCCACCACGCCACAGCCATTCACCTTGCCGCCAGCCGAAGAGGCACCAGAGGCCGAGATTGTCACGCATCATGATGAGCACCCAGCCCCTGCTAGTAGCGCGCCAAGCCCAGCCGAAGCTCCGCACCCACACACACCGCCAACCAGCGATGCTCCCGCTACGCAGCCACTCATTAACGATATTATTGCGCCGCATAGCACAGCGCCATCAGGTATTCCAGATGTACACCACCACATTGTGGCGAGCCAGCCTGCTCACTACACCCACACTCCAGCCGACGACGAAGCCGAGCTAGCCGAAGCTCTCCGCACAAGCACGCAGCAGGCCGATGATGAGGCAGACACCGATGCAGCTGCCTACCAGCCAAGCCAAAACCAGCTCGTGACGGACGCCGTAGCCAACCTCACCGAGCAGATGGATACCATTCCTACTCCAGCTCCGGTCGAACCACTAGCGCCAGCCACCACAGCATACGACGCACCAGTGCCAAACCATCCAGCACCAGCAACCTCAGCGCAGCCACCAGCTACTCACCACGAGGATCACGAGGATTCACCAGCTCATCCTGCTCCTGATAGTGCAGCCATTGCGCCGCACAGCCCACAGGCCATTACTGCAGACCCGTCTGATGCACTAGCCGCGGCGTTGCTTCAGGGTAGTGCAGCCGCTCATCCGTCGGTCTCCCCAGTCGATCATCCACTCTACGATGCCATCCGCCCAGCTCCCGTTGCTGCAGCGCATCCTGCTCCAACACAGGCCACCACTGTAGCACCAGCTCGGCCACAAGCTACTCACCATGCTGCGCCAATGCCTCAGCCAGCGGCCATGCCTGCGCGCCCAGCACCAGCCATTCAGCATAGCCACGACGACCTCAGTTTCGAAGAGACTGAGCGGGCAACGCCATCGGCTGCGTCGCGCTAAAAAGCGTATCCATATCGCTCCATACGTGCTATACTAGGTAATCATCATTGCATGGAGCCCGTTATGCACAATCGATCACCATCCAACTACCCATTCCATGAACAACCTACCGATGACCCCGTCACTGGCCCTGCTGCGCGATGCAACGATCCACTACAAGCTGATAGCCGCCAGCATCCATCGCTTGAGTACCCACTGGTTATGCCAGAGGTCAAACGTAGCCAGTTCTTCACCTGCATTCGGGCTATTGGCAAGGCTGCTCTCCGCGGCACGCGGAGCATTGTCTCAGTGCTTACTCAGCCGTGGTCGCGTCATACCCATCAGCATTAAGCCGAGAGAGTTATGAGCGCAGAGCCGAGTCTTCGGCCAGCACGTCCTGGGTGATATAATAGAAGCATGTCTACTACTCGCCTTAACAAACACATTGCGCTTGTGCTGGGCCTGTCGCGCCGCCAAGCGGATGACCTAATCGCCGCTGGAGATGTCGTGGTTGATGGCGAGGTAGCTGTGCTCGGTGCCCGCCTCCAGCCGGGTAGCCTGGTAGCGGTACAGGGCACACCACTACCCAAGCAGGTTGCCTACCGCACTATTATGCTCAACAAGCCAGTCGGTTACGTCTGCTCGCGCAAACAACAGGGGTCGCAGCCCACCATCTATAGCCTTTTGCCGCCAGAATTGCACACGCTCAAGCCCGTTGGCCGGCTCGATGCCGATAGCTCCGGCCTGCTCTTGCTCAGCAACAACGGCGACTTTGCTTACCGCATGACCCATCCGCAGTTTGCCAAGGTCAAAGAATACCACGTTCGGCTCGACCACCCGCTTGAGCCTCTCCACCAGCAGATGATCAGCGACTACGGCATCCAGCTGGCCGATGGCACCAGCCGGCTCATCCTCACGCGTCTCCGGCCCGATAGCCGCACCGAGTGGCACATTAGCATGAGTGAAGGCCGCAACCGCCAGATCCGCCGCACCTTCGCCGCTCTGGGATACACTGTCACGCGCCTGCACCGCACGCACTTTGGCAACTATAGCCTGGGCAAGCTACCGCGAGGTAAGTGGGAAGACGTCGCTGTGCAATAGAGCAGCACCTTCTTGCACTCTCAGCAAAAAAATAATATACAATAGCAATATATGTGTATGCCTATTCTTAAAGACCCAACCCCACGGTACAGGCTCCGTTATGTAACGGATGACACCATCACCTGGCTGCTTAGTCCACTCCACGAGCGCACGCTCTGTTTCGACCCCAAGGATGATCACTTCTGGAGCGAGACACCCACCCCACCGCGCATGATACCTTTTGGCGATCACGCCCGCTATGGTCTCGACCTTTACGCCTTAGCTATCGAGATTATCATTATTGCTACCTGTGGTGGCGCGTGGTGGCTAGTCTGGCGGCCATGGCACAAGAAAAAAGACAAAGATGCTCAAGACGCCCCAGAGAAAAAGCAGCCTCTCCCGCTGTGGCTCTATGTTGTGAGCTTAGCTATTCTCATCATTGGCGTTGCATTCTTGCTCACCGTTATTATCTTTACCGTGCGTCGCTATATCATCCTCAATAGCTAACCTCTACTCATCGTGGCCCCATCCGCCAGAGGACGCCAGCCGCGCCAAGTGCCTGGATGATAGTGGAGTTTTTGTCAAAGGGTTGCTCTGGGCGGTTGATGCGTGCCCGAATCGTCTCGATCTGCTGCACCGCCGATAAGTCACGGTGCGGCGGCATATCATGCTGGCGGAGGAACTGTGCTTGTAATGTGTACGCCTTGAGCTCAGAAGAGAACAATGCATATGGTGGCTCACCCCAGGGTGCACAAGGGGTAGTGATGGCGTCATCGGCGTGACTTAACTCGTGGAGAAGTACACCGGCTGTGATGATGCACGCCCTCTCGCTATCATCATGGAGAGGTAGCCTGGTCTGGTTCATCACAATATTTGGCCGAGCATGCATGGAAATGCGCCCAACCCGCCCCATGTCAACGATGCATGCAGCATACGTGCCACGTATTCTGACTGGTACTGCTTGGGCTGACATGTGCGGCGCAGCAAGAATTCGGCTTGGCGCATAGCACCATTTGGCCGCGCCAAGCCGCCACGGGGCATCATGCGCTACGCCAGCCTGCTGCCGCTGTAGCGGCATAGGGTCGGTCATATCCGTCCAGACGTCGCGCGTCTCTGGCGCAATTGCAAGAGGAATGATGTCGCGCCGATGCCAACCATCGAGCGATTGCACCTGGTGATCACGCTGGAAGAGACGCGGCTCTGCACCATCATGGTCATCGAGTTCTCGCTGCGTGGCACCTGTGCGGACATCGGCAACCGTCAGCATCGCCGCCCTGTGCTGAAGCGCTGCCGCCGAGACGCCCAGCGCACCCAGGCTGTCAATCAGCTGCGGCTGACCTAAGCTCTCATCCAAACATTCTATCGACTGGTGTAATAGGGTAGTATAGGCTGGCTGTAGTATCTCATTGGTCATTACACACTTCCTTATATTTCAGTCTTTATCAATGAGAGTGAGCCCGTTGCCGCACTCGTTCTTTTATTGTACAAGAGGGGAGGGGGTGCTGCAAATCCGCTCGCGCGCTTTCATGATATAATGAGAGTATTATGGCTACCAAACTTCCTACCGTTGCAATCATCGGGCGTGCCAATGCCGGCAAGAGCTCGCTGTTTAACCGTATGATGCGTTCGCAGCAGGCTATCGTGGCACGCGAGGCCGGTACGACGCGCGATCGGGTGGTGGGTAAGGCAGTCTACCATGGGCATGAGTTTTGGCTGGTCGATACCGCCGGCCTCAAGCCAGCCGAAGATGAGTTTGAGGCAAGTATCCAAGAGCAGATCACCGATGCATCCGACGCAGCCGATGTCATCCTCGTGGTCGTGGATAGCACCGAATACCCCAGCGACGAAGACCGGCGCGTCGCCAAGACCGCCCTCAAGAGCCGCAAACCCGTCATTCTCATCGCAAACAAAACCGACCTGCGGGGTAGCCTACCTACCAGTGAATTCCTCCGCCTTGGCATCAAGAGCATCATCCGCACCAGTGCCGAGCACAACAGTGGCATTAGCGATGCGCTGGATGAGATCTGCCAGCACATCCCAGAGAAGCGCCAAGCCGAGCCAAGCGATGTGCTCAAGATTGCGCTGATCGGCCGGCCAAATGTCGGCAAATCCAGCCTCTTCAACACACTGGCAGGCAAGCAGCAAGCCATTGTGGCAGGAGTAGCAGGCACCACGCGCGATGTCAATCGCATCCGTCTGCGCTACCAGGGGCAAACCATCGAGCTGCTCGACACCGCTGGCATTCGCCGCCAAGGCAAGCAGGAGGTGGGCATCGAGAAGTTTAGCGTCTTGCGCACTTTGGCTGCCATCGAGGAGGCTGATATCTGCTTCCTCCTGATGGACGTGAACGAACTCAACACTGCCCTCGACCAACGGCTTGCTGGCATCATTGCCGAGGCAGGCAAGGGCATGGCCATCGTCGTGAGCAAATGGGACGCCGTGGAAGGCAAAGATGCCTACACGCGCGATGCACTCGCCCCGCAGATCTCCGCCCAGTTCGACTTCACACCGTGGGCACCACTCATATTCACCAGTGCTGTTACCGGCCAGAATGTGACGAAGTTATTCGACCTTGCCCTTAGTATTGCTACCCATCGCCAGCAAAAGACCACCACGCGCACCCTCAACGACCTCCTGCAGCGCTCTGTGCAGAAGCACCCACCAGCTGGCCTCAAGAATACCCACCCCAAGCTGCGCTACATCGTCCAGACAGACACAAACCCACCATGGTTCGTTATCTACGGCAGCAACCTCAAGTTCGTCCACTGGAGCTACAAGCGCTACCTCGAGCGGCGCATCCGCGACACCTACGACTACACTGGTACTCCCATCAAGCTCTCCTTCCGCGACGAGAAGCAACTCAAAGCCAACCGCGAGCGCGTCAAGCGTGGCCTCGAGCCTGTGACGAAAGCATATAAGCAAGCCAAAGACGCCGAAAGATCCACCAAGCGATAATTATAATCTCACAAGCGCGTGCTACGAGGCGTTCATGATGTGCTGTGCTACATATAGAAAGAAGTTGACAGCGTTATCAATTATTGATATATATTATATTAGCTTTTGTTGACAAACCTATCGTGTTTGACCAAAAGTGTTTTTTGACAAGCGGGAGAATAGACAGCAAGGTGAGATTCTCTGGCGCTAGTTCCTAGGCCAATAGTAGTTAGTGCCCGATAACCTCATCTTGCTGGCCGCCATCCGGGCGTCAGAGCAGTGTTTTCTCGAGAGGGGACACAGGCGCTCCGCCTGGATGAGGAGAAAGAGTATCATGGGCACATATTACAACCCCGGTGTTAGTGTAAGCCAAGGACGCGTCGGGCGTAAGCTCGACACGTTCATGCACGACGCTGCTACAGATGCTCTCCGTCCAGGAGAACATCTGTATGCCTGCCTTGAGTTCACGACACACACTGTAGCAGTGTGTGTTGACGGATTCGACGAGTTCAGACAAATGTCTGAGCTGCTTTGTCCATATACCCTACATGCCCTGAGCGAGTTCGAACATGCTCGCTCAGTATAGACCGAGCTGACAAGCCGCCAGAATTACCAGCGGCTACGCTGCTGCGCATATTCTCCTGCTTGTCAGTTCGCTCTATAGACCCGCTATACTGATGGGTCAGCGAATAAATTCTATCTCGAAATGATCCATAAAGCACTCCGTCAGCAGCCAGCACCAAAAAAGTGGTAGCCCTACCACTAAGTGTCCCAAACTACAGGCGTAATACGACACAGGGAAAATAAGAGGTTTTCGCATTTTCGCACCCAAGCTAGCAATTGATATCGATCACCTTACCCAAACATCATCAGCTGCGCCACCAGCCCATCGCGGGTGATGCTGCTGGCGTGGGTGCCAATGCAGACCAGCTTGGGTGCTTCGCCAGGCTGGCCAGTGGTGATCTGAATCTGCTCGGGCGTAGCCTCGATGTGCCGGCGCGTACCATGCTCATCAATAAAGCACCCCTTGAGCCGGCGCAGCTCATACGTTGCAAAGAGCTCCAGCCACAGCGTCTCAAAGGCTGCCTCGGTAGCAGTGAGCTGCGACATATCAATGACGCTGTAGGTCGGGTTATCTGGCACGGCAAGTTCACCATCATAAGTGTCGAAGAAGGTGAGCAGGCTTGATGGCGTTGTGATCTTACTGAGGTCAAAACGCCCATGCGGCGCAGATAGCACCCGCGTGTAGGGTAGGGCGCGGCGCTTGGCATCATAGGTGGCGCGGTCGTCGCCATGCAGGAGATCTTCTTTGGTGATGAGAATCGTGTCGGCGGCTTGCAGCTCCACCTCGTGGGCTGGCTCAATGCCATGCAAGATTTCGTACGCCGTGATGACGTAATAGCTCTGCAGCAGCTCGTATTTGGCAAAGATTCGCGCATTGATGAGCTTCTCTACCAAGTTCATCGTCCGCGCGACCCCTGTTGCCTCGATAAAAACTGGGGCAGGGGACGACTGGCAAAAATCCAGCAGCATGCGCGTCAAGGCATGCTTAGACGAGCAGCACACGCAGTCGCCCGCCAGCGTCGTCACAAGCTCTGCCAGGCCTTCTAGCCGGTAGCCATCGACATTCTCATTGGCATATTCATTCTCAATCACGCGCGAGCCAGCAAACTCTGGCTGGCGCAAAAGATACTCCAGTACGCTCGTTTTGCCCGCTCCCAGCGAGCCATTGATGAGGTAGAGCGGCACCAGGCCAGGCTGGGTGCGCTGCTCATCAAAGGCAGCATTAAGGCTAAATTCAAGATCATTATCGCGCTGGGCCATGGGTTTAGTATAACATGGCAGGGCATGCCCGCTCGCTCTACAGAGGATCCTGTGGCCTTATACTAAGGAGTAAGGCTACTGAGTACGGTGCTATAGCTGAACAAGAAAATATATGGAGGCCAGCTATACAGCAGACGGATGATCGCTGTAGTATAATCTGGCCGGAACATTTTCGGTTCAGCTATAGCACCACCAGCACAGCCACAACAAAACCTTATCCATGTTATACTAATACATATGAAATTACTTCTCGCTCTCGGCAACCCTGGCCCGCGCTATGCCGCCACCCGGCACAACGCTGGTTTCATCATCCTTGACGCTTATGCAGCAGAGCAGGGGGTGCAGTTTACCCCAAAGAGCCGATTTAATGCTGAGCTGGCCGAGTTTTCGCGGGGCAGCGAAAAGGTCATCCTCGCCAAGCCGACCACATTTTATAACGAGACAGGGGTCGCAGCCCGAGCAATCATGGATTTTTATAAATTATCACTCGACGATGTGCTCGTTATTCACGATGATGTGACACTCGATTTTGGCAAAATTCGCGTTAGGCGAGGCGGCGAGAGCGCAGGCAACAATGGACTTAAGTCGCTCCACCAGCATATTGGGCAGAACTTTTGGCACATTCGCCTTGGCACAGACAATAAGATGCGGCAGCAAGTCGGCGATATTGACTTCGTCTTGAGTAACTTTACTCCAGATGAGCGAGCCCTTTTGCAACAGTGGGCAGCTGAGCAGTCAGCCTCTCTCATTGCGCAATTCCTTGCGGGAGACATAGCAGCGACGAGTGTGACGTACCAGCCGTCGGTATAGTACATTATTTCGAGCGTATTTTATCTCTCGATGATATGATCAGTGGTGAGTTTGTAGCTTTTGTTTAGAGCAACATCTAGTGCTTCACAATCTTCTTCACCCCACGCTTGAAGCGCTGCTCAGCGTGGTGGACGGTGTTTGCGGTTGCAGCCTGGAGGTTAATGGCACGAGTCTCGAGGATGCTACTGCCGACTGCCAAGCTAATAAAGACAAGGCCCAGCCCACCGGTCGCCCATTCAGGCAGTTCCACGTGGAACAGCTTGGCGATCATCATCACACCCAGCGCCATAATGGCCCAGTGTGCACCATTCTCAAGATACTTATATTTACCCAGTGCACCCGTCCGTAGTAGATAGACTGTGAGTGAGCGCACCCAGATGGCACCCGCCCCAAGGCCCGCTACAATCAAGACAATACTACTAGTGATAGCAAATGCACCAATCACCCCATCGAAGCTAAAGCTCGCGTCCAGCACCTCCAAGTACATCAGGCTAGCAAAGGCCGCCCAGCCTGTTTTTGCCTTGAGAGACTGCGCCGTATCGTCATGAAAGAACGAGCCAAAGAGTTCCAGTCCAATATGCAGCAAGATTCCTAGGATAGATGAGATCAGCACCACCGACTCATACTGCCGCTCCACCGTGAAGTACAGCACCGCTGCCACCGCCAGCATCACACATACCTTGAGGTTCTCGAAGCGCCCCGCCTTGGCTAGCCATGGCTCAACGTGCCGCATCCAGTGCACCCGCTTGTTGTAGTCCATAAAGTAACTTAGGCCAATCATGATCAAAAACGCCCCGCCAAAGGCATCGATCATTGGCGACGCAGCGTGGAGGATGTGCCCATACTCCGCTGGCTTATGTAGCGCGAGATCGATCACTGTTGAGAAGTCGTGTCCACTTGCCACCATCACAATAACGATCGGCAGCACAAAACGCACCACAAACACTGCAATAAAGATCCCCACCGTCAGGAAAATCTTTTGCCACAGTGGGCTCAGGCTCGCCAAGACGCGGCTATTAATGACGGCATTATCGAAGCTAAAGGTCACCTCTAGCAGCACCAGGATGGTAAACAGCCACAAGCCGCTCACCCCCAAATGGCCAAAAATCGCCCCGCCCAGCAGCACTGTCAGCAGCGCCGAAAACCAAAAAATACGAAAAGGGTGATGAGAATGCCAGAGATGTTTCATAGTGATTTAGTATAGCACAGAATAGGGCAGAGCTTCACCTTCTATGGCCTTCTAAGCTAATCTTTGCGAAAGACTGCACCAAGGTCCATTATTACTCTCTTTGCCGACCACTCATCTTCTGCTTGTAGGCTCGTAGACGCCTCTTGTGCCTCTGTGAGACTCCCGAGATAGGCAATGCGTGGCTCATATGCACGTACCGTCTCTGGGTCATCTACAATACCATACGCGCTCAGCTCGGCAGCAGTGGCTGGCTGGGCTACTGCTTGCACCATCCCAACGACCTTCATCTCACCAGATGGAGTACGCACAACAACCACACCGCCCGACATACCAGGCAAAACGGCATCATCTAGCCCGTCAACATCATTTGCATCCTTAGCCGACCGCTCAAGGCCCGAGATCATAGCCATCTTGCCATCAGCCCCACGCTGCCCAGCAGGGAGGAGCACATCGACCTGCGGCGTGGCAATCGGTTGCCCCCATTCCACTGGAGCATTAGCAGGGAAGCCCACTGCAAAGAATGGCTGGCCAGCCTGTGTCGCTGCCGCTATCTCCTCATCTGTTGCAAGCTGGAGTGATGAGCTACCTGGCAGCTCATCATGCGGCCTCAATGCTGCTACATCAGGCATGCCAGAGCTCCACTGGCCTTCGGGCGGTGCTTCGCCATTATGACAGCCTTTTTGTATCTTATGAGTCTGGCCATCCGTCGTGCGGAAGGTAATGTCTGTTTGGCGGATAGGATACTTGTTAGACACCACATGGGCAGCCGTCATCACCATAGGTTTGCCATTTGGCATTGCTATGATGTAGCCACTGCCAGTGATATCCACGCTGCCTGCCTCCGCCATATTATGAGAGTGAGCTTCTATCTTGACGATGGAGTGCTGCACTGCTTGCAAAGCCTCGCGCTTTTGCTGCTCCAGCGACTCGCGATCGCCCAGCGCTTCAGCTATGCCCACCGGTGAGCGCTGAGCTACCGTCTCGGGCTGCGTGAGGTCAAGCGACGAAGATCGGCCAACTGCCATGCATGGCGGCAGTGGCTCATATGGCCGCTGCGCCTCGCGCTGAGCATGCTTGGCATAGACCACACCAGCCATTGGCATGCAGCCAATCACGGCGCCTACCGCTGCACTAATTACCTTTTTGCCAAAATTCTTTTTCTTCTCCCGCTGGAGCTTTTGTTGGAGTCGTCGCTCCATTCGCGTCCCGGGGCGAGGCGAACATGAATGAGAATTATGTTCTCGAACTGCCATTTCTGTCATGGTTTGGCCATTATAGCGCTTTGCGGGGCTAAATACAAATTTATAATAGTAGTTGACAGAGGAGAAACAGAGGACGCATTACCCCTGCATGTAGTATAGATATTTGTCATACAATGCAAAATGTACTACTATAATGCCACGCCCATACTGGGAAGAGCTAGAAAACCAGGCTCATAGCATCCCCAAGTACTATGTTGATCCAAACACTACTCCAGACGACAAGCAGCCAGCACGTAGCAACACAGCTCAGCTCTAGTGCTCACTAGCGTATAACAGCATTTTCTGGCGTATCTCTCACTTGAATAAATAATCAGTTCACTGCGCAATAACAGAGAAAAACATGGTGAAAAGTATTGTTCAACCATAGATTTTGTGTGCGTTAAGCTATATAGTAATATCTGATGGAAGCGCGTGTCAATTGCACGAACTCTTGGCATGTCGCTCTTATTTATCTGCGTCTTACCTCCCACATACCGTACCAGAGGGTATAGTAACGCGAAGGAAGGGCTACTTATTAAATATTCTACATTACACAGTCTTTACGCTAATAATTCTTTGCTCTATAGACAAACCAAAAACACCAGGACACTGAGATCTTAGCCACTACCAGAGATAGTAGAATCAGCTTAAAATAACTCCTGTACGGGTAGCTCATCACCAACTCACTCCAACAAAAAAGCGCTCATAGTAAGGGTGGGCATCACTATGAGCGCTTGATTTGCCCTTCGTCCCACCCAATCAGGGTATACGTGATCTACTCACACATACGAGATCCGCTGGACAAAGGGGTTAGTAAGCACACAACCCTGTCTAACGGTGCTGCAGTGGAGGGTAGATAACTACAGCACAGATTGTGTGCAACCTAACACGTTACCTTCGTGAAAACACTGGGGTAACTATGTTAAAATAGGGGGTATAAGGTACTTGAACGAGCTTGCGCTCAATCAATCACTTATGATACTAGCACCCGCTTGACAAAATGTCAACACTTTTCAGCACAAATTATGCAACAGATCAATCACACCACACCACAAGCCCACCAATACCTCAATCCACTCTGCCATATTGCCAAGCCACCGCAGCAGATTCACTACCTCGGCACACTGCCCGAGGAACGCCGCCCGAGTGTGGCAATCGTTGGGTCGCGCCGACCCACGCGCTATGGCCGGGAGGTGACGGAGCAATTCGCCCGCGAGCTGACCCGCCAAGGAGTGATCATCATCAGCGGGCTCGCTCTCGGGATTGACAGCATTGCGCACCAGGCCTGCGTAGCGGTGGGAGGCACGACGATCGCCGTGCTCGGCAATGGCTTGCCGCGAATCTATCCGGCCAACCATACTGCGCTTGCGGGTGATATCGTTGCCAAGGGTGGGGCAGTGCTGTCGGAGCACTTGGCGGGAGATGGCTACCGCTTTGGCAGCTGGAGCTTCCTCGAGCGCAACCGCCTCGTCGCTGGCCTGGCCGACGTCGTCGTCATTACCGAGGCGGCCGAGCGCAGTGGCACGCTCAACACTGCCGCCCATGCACTCGAGCAAGGCAAGGACGTCTTTGTGGTGCCAGGCAATATCACCAGCCCACTCTCGCAGGGCTGCAACAACCTCCTCAAGCAAGGCGCGTTGCCCGCCACCAGCCCAGCCGATATCCTCGCTGTCATGACCATCACACCACCCCAGCGTCAGCAGAGCGAGAATGCCACCCTACCACTGGGTAGTACACCGCTCGAGGCTGTCATCATCAAGCTGCTACGCCAAGGCCTGCGCGACGGCGAAGAAATGCAGCGCCGCCTAGGCACACCCATCAGCGAGTTTACCATTGCGTTGACGATGCTGGAGATTAACGGCGTTATCCGCTCACTTGGTGCCAACCAGTGGACATTGGCTTAGTATTATGGTACAGTACCATATACTATGGCGATAGCAGAGCAAACCCCAAGACAACGCAAATATCACATGAGAGATATTCCTACAGTGCCAAATGCCATCTCGGCTACTGGGCTAGGGTTAGTAGCTGCCGGTGCTCAGAAATTTGACACTGCAACAAAGGAGAACGACAAAGCTGGCCAGATCATTGGCGCACTCATGATACTTGGTGGTCGTGCATGTGACTTAGGAGATGGCCTAGCAGCGCGATGCTTAGGCCAAGAAAGTGACTTTGGTGCAGGGTTTGATGCTTTTTGCGACAAATTCGGTATGGCAGTGATTGGTATAATAGCAGGCAAGCTCTATGTTGTACCCAAATCAGTTCTAGCAACAATTGCCGCTAAGAATGCCGTCAATGCTGGCGCGACCGTCTATCATGGCCTCACAAATGATGAAGCCTTCCGTACGCCAAAATCCGGCAAGCTCAGTATGGCAGCAGATAATATAGCAATTGCTGCCTATTTTCTCAAGTCACTCGCTCCTGAAGGGAGCAAGCTTGAGCGTTGTGCTGGTGTAGCAGCACTAGGGTCAGTTGCTGTAGGTACTGTCCTTGGTATTGCCGCTGCGAAGGATTATCTCACTGGCCACTATGCCAAAGCTAAAGACTACAGCAAATCTACCGAGTCTACCCCAACAACACACACCTCACCACGGCAACCTCGCACCCATATGCGTCGCACACGCCGCGTGCGTGGGTAGTGCGATTGATGATTCGTGCAGCATTCTTTATTGGTAGCCAGGCTTCTTATATATTTTCCACACTGTCAGCAATACCCTTGCCTATAGGCCAGGGAGGGGGAGAGGGTATCGGACTAGCCTCCAGATATTTTCTTGTGTGGTGAGTTGCCCAGAGAGTTGATGGTGGAGTGTTGCAGCTCAAGATGCACCCCATTTGCATTCCACTCTACTTTGCGGTATCATAGGCGCTTGATTAGATAGGTTAATAGCAAGCATATAACTATAACAAGCGAGTAGATAATCATATGAGCAAACACACACAACTAGTCATCGTCGAGAGCCCAGCCAAGGCCAAGACAATCGAGCGCTACCTGGGTGAGGAATATCAGGTGCTCTCGAGCGTAGGGCACATTCGCGCCATCCCCAAGAAGACCAAGGATGGCCAACCGCCAATTGATATCAAAAACGACTTCAAGACCGTCTACGAGATCGATCCAGACAAAAAGAAGGTCATCACCGAGCTCAAGAAGGCCGTGAAGGCGGTTGGAGCGGATAATGTGTGGCTCGCAACTGATGAAGACCGCGAAGGGGAGGCAATTGCCTGGCACCTGTGCGAAGTGCTTGGCCTAGACCCACAGCGCACCAAACGCATCACGTTCCACGAGATTACCAAGCCCGCCATCGAGGCGGCCATCAAACAACCTCGCACCGTAGATATGCAGCTCGTGGAGGCTCAGCAGGCACGGCAGATCCTCGACCGTATCGTGGGCTTCGAGCTGAGCCCTGTGGTGTGGCGCAAGGTGCCGGGTGGCAAATCAGCTGGCCGTGTGCAAAGCCCAGCGGTCCGCCTGCTCGTGGAGCGCGAGCGTGAGATTCGCGACTTTGCGAGTAGTGCACAGTTTCGTGTGACGGCACACTTTGCGGTAGAAGGCGAGGAGCTCAAGGCCGAGCTCAAGCAGCGCTTCGACAGCGAGCAAGCCGCCCACGACTTCCTGGCAGGGCTGAGTGGCGCTCGCTTCACCGTCAGCAATATCACTAAAACGCCCAGCACGCGCAACCCGGCTGCGCCATTTACTACCAGCACCCTTCAGCAGGAGGCCAATAGCAAGCTCGGCATGGGCAGCCGCGCCACCATGGCCAGCGCCCAGAAGCTCTACCAAGAGGGGCTCATCACCTATATGCGTACCGATAGCGTCAATCTCAGCCGTCAGGCCATTGCCGCAAGCCGTACATACATTACTCAGCACTTTGGTGCCGACTATTCACACAGTCGCACCTTCACCACGAAGTCAGCTGGTGCCCAAGAGGCTCACGAGGCCATCCGCCCGACCGACATCGCCCGCGAATCCGTCGCTGGCAGCAGCTACGACCAAAAGCTCTACGACCTCATCCGCCGGCGCACCCTGGCCAGCCAAATGGCCGCTGCGAAGTTAGAAAACACCACCATTACCATCAGCATCGACAGCACGCAGCTGAGGTCAGAGAAGACATTCGTATTTGAGACAAAGGGTCAGACAGTGCTGTTTGATGGCTTTTTGCGCGTCTATGGCGGTAAGGATTCGACCATCCTGCCATCAGTCAGCCAGCACACCGCCCTTGAGCTTACACAGGCCGAGGCGCGGCAGGTCTTTGCCCGCCCACCAGCGCGCTATACCGAGGGGACGCTCGTCAAGAAGCTTGAAGAGCTTGGCATTGGTCGGCCCAGCACATACGCCACCATCATGAACACCATCCAGACCCGTGGCTATGCCGAGCGAGGCGAGAGCGAGGGTGAGCCACGCGATGTCATCGTCCTGGAGCGCAGCGGTGAGACACCGAGCGACAATACCCCTGTTGTCACTCGCCGCATCGTCCAAGAAAAAACTGGTGCTACCCGTGGCAAGCTACTGCCCACCCCAGCGGGCGAGCTGATCGCTGGCTTCTTGACGAACCATTTCGACCCCATTATTGACTATGGCTTCACCGCCCGCGTCGAGACCGATTTCGATGACATTGCTGCCAGCAAGCTTGCACGCAATGCTATGCTGCGCCAATTTTACGAGCCCTTCCACGAGCTCATCGAAAAATCCGGCGACATCGACCGCAGTACTGTTGGTGCTCACCGTGAGGTTGGTACCCACCCCAAGACTGGCAAGCCGATCTTTGCCCGCTTTGGACGTTTTGGGCCAATGCTCCAGCTGGGCAGTAGCGAGGATAAGACGACCAAGCCGCAGTTTGCGCCACTCCCCAAGGGTGAGCGCATCGAGACCGTCACGCTCGAGCAAGCCCTCAAGGCCTTCGAACTACCGCGCACTGTTGGCACCACTGAGGATGGTCAGACTATCAAAGCAAACGTCGGGCGCTTTGGGCCGTACATTCAGGTAGGCAAGCTCTACGTCAGCCTGAAGGAGCACGACCCGCGCGAAATTACCGAAGCTGAGGCTCGCGTGCTCTACGCCGCCAAGCTCAAGGCTGAGGCAGAGAAGCACATCGCCGATTTTGGCGCTATCAAGATCCTCAAGGGACGCTGGGGGCCATATGTGACTGACGGCAAGACCAACGCGCGCGTGCCCAAGGATACTGATCCAACAACTCTGGATGAGGCGCAAGCCCGCGAAATCTTGGCCGCCGCACCACCCAAACGAAGCCGGCGCAAGACCGCAACCCGCACCACCACCACACGCAAGAAGCGCACCACCTAACCCGGCGACCTCTCATATACCAGCGGCTCCTCTGTACTGGCCGCTGGTTTTTCTATGCCAGCCCGCATTGCTGCGAGCCCGTCAACTGCCCCGTCATGCTCGCCACATCACTTGCAAATGAAAAGCCTCAAAAAATTGTTTACCATAAGCGTAAAGTGTGTGCTATAATAGTTCTATGATGAAACGATTGACTTATATCACCTATTATTCTATAATCAAATGTAAGAAGTGCGAGTGGGCATTCGCAAACAACTGAGAAGGAAATGGAGAACCGAATCATGAACCAAACAACCAAACAACCAACCGAAATTTTTGCTGCGTCGATCGCTACCATCCTTGATGCAGTCGGCGAAGAACACGACCGCGAGCGCGAGATCATCGTGCGTCGCTTTGGCCTCAAAGAGCGCCGCGAAACGCTCGAGCAGATCGGCGAGCTGCTCGGTATTACGCGCGAGCGCGTCCGCCAGCTCGAGAAAGCCATCGTGGTGCGCCTCAAGCTTGCCGCCGAAGCAGGCGAGCTAGAGGGCCTGCACGACGCCGAGCGTCTCATCATCCGCGACCTCTCCGAGAATGGCCGCGTTGGACGCGTCTCAGACATCACACAGCGCCTGCTAGACGTCGAGACACCCACGGTGCAGCAGCGCGCCCACATTGCCTTCATTGGTGAAGTTTCGGCCCGCCTCACCCCCATCAACGAGACCGACAAATACCACCAAGGCTTGGCCATTGCCGAATACGGCGATGAGAAGGCGGTGCGAAGCCGTGTGGATGAGATCGTTGCCGCCATCAAGCAGCATGGTGCGCCCATCAGCCTCGAAGCCCTGCATGACCAACTCACCTATGAGAACCCCAACCAAGTGCGCGGCCTCGCCAGCCTCTCTACCCAGCTAGCCCACCTCAAAGATATGTGGGGCCTGAGCAAGTGGCCAACCGTTAATCCCAAGAATATCCGCGACAAGATCTACGTCGTCCTACTAGATGAGGGTAAGCCGCTGCACTTTAGCGAGATTGCTCAGCGCATCAAGGAAAGCACTTTCAAGCGCCGCAACGTCACCAAGCAAGCCATCCACAACGAGCTCATCAAAGACAAGCGCTTTATCCTCATCGGCCGCGGCATTTATGCGCTCGACATCTGGGGCTATAGCCAAGGCACTGTAGCTGACATCATTGCTGGTATCTTGCGCGACGAGGGTGGCCCATTGCACCGCGATGAGATCGTCAAGCGCGTCCTCAAGAGCCGCCAGGTCAAGGAGACCACCATCCTTCTTAATCTCCAAAGTAAACCGCTCTTCAAGCGCGTCGCTAAAGCCACCTACGCCCTCGAACCACCCAAGGAGCAAGCAGAGGCAGTCGCAGCAGCGTAGCTCTAGACAAAAATACACCACTAGGAGACGAAGTGATTAAAGCTTCGTCTCTTTTGGTTAGGTTATATAGTACGGCTACAATGATGCCACGAGGGATGTATCTGACTATAACATGCAAACGTCTCACATCTTTGAAATTCCGTTCCGGATTCATGGCAAGGACGCACATCCAGAGCGAGTTCTTTTCTTTCATCGGCCAATGAAGGAGTATATTGCTGCGGCCACGGAGGCAGGATTAGCGGTGTCGAATCTCTCGGTGCCTGAGCACATTGGTGTTGGGCGAGCCAAACGCATCTCAGTACTCATCCTCACAAAAGTATAAGTCTTTGTTTTGGTGGATTACAAACAGCCTGAAAATAAGTAAGAGCTCAAGCCTACAGGCTTGAGAGAAATAACGATAGGGAAGTGGCCTCCCCTCCCGCTCCGAACACTACATATACTCAGCTATAACAGAGGTAATTTGCCTCGTGGACAAATATCGTGTACATATGATGACTGCGGATATTTGCGTGTGATTTTGCGCTCATAGGCTTATTTATCGGCCGTTTTGTGTGCAAGATAATTCCGCCGCAGCCACAATTTGCTCATATACGCCTCTTGCGTCCATTCCTTTGCAGAAGGATCCCAAGTACACAGCAAAAGCACAGCAGCCAGCAATCAAAAAGGGCAGGGCAAGGCAGGGGAGTCTGCCATCCTTTCGCCAAAAATTCCTGGCAACCGCCCTACCCCTGTTTTTCGTCTCATTCTGCCAGTCTCTACCACTGGTAAGCTTATATTTGAGAGCTGTGTTCTCGTGGTATACCTCACCTCAGCTGTAGCTCTCTGCTTACCTCCGGTTCTTATGCTTATATATTCCTCAAGGTTAGCCAGAGTCATATTTGCCCTTACAGATACATATACATTGCCTTAATCGCCAAACAGCAGCACACAGCCTATATTTGACTAGCTATAGGTTGTCCAAGCTATCCAAATACACTAAGACATTCACGAGCCCACAGTACCGATTAGTATATCACACAATAAAGCAAGCGATCATGCACAGAAAAGTAGCAGCCAGAAGCAAAGCATAAGCATAAACACAAGCGTTAATAGACAAGGGAATGATAAGCTGCAATGTGCTGCAATCCACGCGTACACAACAATTCACACCCGCGCAGCAGTGGGGTAGATGTAAAAGATGTACACTAGATCATCTTTAGGAGTGTAATATAACTTCGCACAATAATCCTTTTACGATGCATATATAGCTCTGACCCCAGATATGGCCTGAATTGAGCTGGGTTTGGCGGTTATGGGGTTTATGAGGATAAGACGCATATATCCGGTTTATAGATCTTCGATTATTGATCGATCTTGCTTCTCGTTCAGCAGGTTCACTTAAGATATCTGCGCCATCCAATGGGGAGAGTAAGGATAGAGCCGTGGGCACTTATACGTCCTGCAAAAGTAAAAGCAGACGCTTGTTCTATTGGAGGGAACACACTGCGCATATGTTCATACACGCTCATACGTACGCAGAGTTTTACGTATGTTTGTTCGCGTGTGTGTGTTTGCGCGCAGTGTTTGTGACTGTGTGTACAACTGAAATACCCAAGCATAATACACGCTCCGGCCTCGTGCTTACCTGGTATCATGCTGGTGTCGGTACGAACCTTTCAGTCTATTAGTTATAGTTGCTTTGTTTGACATTTTGTTTGCTTGGTACTTTTGCTATGTTTTCTACCCTGCTTGGGTTGACCGAGATTAAAAACTATACGATATCATGATTTGACTTTTTCGCAAAAAACATCTCCCCTACTCTTTTTTGCATTTTTTGGTTTTTATAGTATAGATATAGTATTTGCACTTTTCGTGCTTTGTTACATAAAATGTTGTAAATTTGTTCTTGTTTTACAGAGTAGCTCCCCTGCCCTTTGCTGGATGTGCTGTAGTCAGCTATGAAACCGATGCTTTATAACCTCAGTAATTTCTTAATTTCTCTTACGCCGCTCTATTCTCAGAACGGTTTATAGCTTAATACCTCTCCGTGAATGTCAGGATGGCCGGACTCTCACGTCAAAACTAACCTGGGCGTTAACTCACAGTAATCGATTTTCGCCCCGTCAATGATGGATGGAGGATCTACGGAGAAAAAAGCGGACATCTCAATATCCACACTATTTACAAGTATTTACAGGGCCAGCACTTGTGTTATCAACAGTTCCTTACCGATACGCCGCTCGGCCACTGACGCGGACATCGAGATATTTGGGAGTGATGTGGTGCTGCGCCAGATAGCGAATGGCCCGGGCGGCATCCTCGCTCTGCAGGCCAGCCGAGCGATCGACCGAGAATTTAACAGGATACTCCACCCCTGTAAACCAAACGTAGATTTGACGCGTCGTGCCAGCAGGCAGCGTAATCTTTTGGACAGTGAGCTGGTGGCGGCGGACGGCACCGACAACTTTACCAATAAAGCCAAGGAATTGGTTACTCGCGACGACTTGGTTATTACGCGTATCGATACCACTGTCATCCACCACTTCAATGCTTGGCCGCGGCCCATAGGCACGGCGGAAGGCATGACCCTCGGTATCGACAAAGAGTTGCTGGCGATTAACCGTCCAGACCACCGCCGCTTGGCGCATAGCGAGAGTGATAGTGCTGTGCCCCAGGCCAGCTTGCTGCGTGACTGGGAGCACTGCGGCTACCTCAGGGCAATCATGCGTCTGGAGATAGGCCGCCAGCCGACTAGTATTGAGTGCAAAGCGAAAACGCTCCAGCGGATGGGCAGTGAGATAGTCGTTGATCTTGGCTTGGTAGAGCTGATGGTTGCTGGTGAGATTGCCTGCAACAACTGGTGTCGCAATGACGTTATCAAGCGCAAACCACACTGCAGCCAGCAGCCCCATCACTACTCCAAGCGACAATACCACGCGGCGGCGCGTCCGGCGCAAATCATGCGCATGCATACGCGGCGACCGCAGCTGCGCCTTAGACTCGCCCGCACTCGGGACACGACTCACTAAGCTACCAGTCAGTGTACGGTTACGCCGATAGGTGTAGGCGGTGCGCTGGGGCTGCTCTTCCCTCTTATTCTTGGCAGCTCGGCGGCGCGCTGGTGGTGGTGTTTGTTTTGTGCGAAAGCCCATGATGCTACAGGCCATTATACCGTAGATGGCTGGTTGTTGGCAAAGGCTACTAGCCTTTAAAACAGTCAACCAAATTAACTGGCCGCTGAACTCTCAAGTGGTGAAGAACCCCGTCATTTTGACGGAGTGAGATGTGCGTTCTGGTCTTACCTATCTTACTTCTGGCGCTGTGCAGCTTGCACCACCATTTGCGCTACATCGCGGGCGGCGTGGGGGCGTGCATAGGTGTGGAGGCGCTGAGCGAGCTGCTGGCGCTGCGCGGGGTCGTGTATGAGGGTAAGGATGGCTTGGCCAAGGGCATCACTCTGCTCTAAGGCGTCGTCTTGCAAGACCAGAGCAGCCTTAGCCTCGGCATAGATGGCAGCATTTTTGCGTTGGTCGCCCAGGTGATGGGCCGGCACTAAGATGGCTGCCTGCGCGAGGCCAGCGAGCTCCTGCGTGAAGGTGGCACTAGCGCGTGATACTACTACATCGGCTGCACCGAGCAATTGCGCCATATGCTCGAAAACGAAGGGTACGCAGTGAAAATCGGGGTGCTGCGGCGCTTTGGCTTGGGCGGCATCGTAATTGCCTTTGCCCGCCACCAGATAAACCTGTATGCCAGCAGCCAGCAGGTCATCAGCAGCGCGCAGCACCGCGTGATTGATAATAGCCGAGCCAAGACCGCCACCGGTAGCAACGACTAATGGCTTGTGTGGATCAAGCGAGAAGGTCTGCCGTGCCTGCTGCCGCTGAGCCGGAGTGAGCGGACGAAAATCAGCGCCAATCGGCACCCCCACATAGCGACTACGCGATGCTGGATAGTGATAATGCTTGAGTGGCCAGCCCGTAGCAATCGCTGCTGCCCAACGTGCCATCACGCGGTTGGTCAGGCCAGGGCGAGCATCGGAGTCGTGGATGACCACTGGTACGCGCAGGCAGCGCGCCGCAATGCCAACCGGCAAGCATACAAACCCCCCCTTGGCAAAGATCACATCTGGCCGCCAGCGCAGCACCAGCCAGAGGCTCTGACATACGCCAGCCAGGATCTTAAAGATATCACATACATTAGCCAGGACAATACTCGGCATGAGCAACTGGCGCACTACGCTGAGGTGCTGGTAGCGCCGGAACTTGCCCGCAGCGATTGTCCGCACCCGCACTGGCACCGCAGCATGCTGCATAAGCCCACGCGATTGGCTAGCGAAGGCCTTATCGCAGACGAAGGTCACCTGTACATCGGGCTGGAGGGCTGCGATTTCATTAATGACGGCGACGACCGGCGTAACGTGCCCGCCCGATCCACCGCCGACTGCCAGTAGCTTCATGAGAGGTCTCCTTTTCGTTGATTGGTTGGTAAGCTGCCTGGCGTGATAATTGGAAGGCCAGGCCAAGCGCACCAGCAATAAATACCATACTGGTACCACCAAAGCTCAGCAATGGCAGCGTAATACCCGTCAGCGGGAAGACTCCAATCATCGACGCTACATTTAGCATAACATGTGCGCCCAGCCAGCCAAAGACTCCAGCTACCACCAGGCGCATTGTCATATCAGGCAGGCGCTCGGCAATCCTCAGCAGCCGCAGCAGCAGCGCCGTAAACAGCGCCAGCACCACCACGGCCCCCACAAAGCCAAACGTTTCACCAATGATAGCAAAGACTGAGTCGTTAATCGCCTCAGGGAGATAGCCGGTCGCTTGGATGCTGTTGCCAATACCCAGGCCAAATAGCCCACCTGTACCCAGCGCAATCTTCGCATTCTTGATGTGGTAGCCATCATCGTTGCTACTGGCGGCGTGGTCATCCCCCTGGAAGAAGGTCGCCACCCGCTCCATGCGGTGCGGCGCAATGACGATGAGCAGCAGCACCAGCGCCACGCAGCCCGCCGCTAGGTAAGCCAGCCAGCGCCAGCTCATGCCACTCATCACCACCATGCATGCCACCATGGCAGTGAGTGCCAAGCCTGTGCCCATATCCTTTTGCAAAAATATCACGAAAAAGAGCGCTGCGCACATCATAATTACCATGGGGATGATCGTCTGATGGAGGTCGTTTATCACCCCCTGACGCATTCGTTTGCCAAGGAAGAGTGCCATATAGATAAGCATGCCAAACTTCAGCATCTCGGCTGGCTGGAAACTCCCCAGTGGCCCCAGCGAGAACCAGCGACATGCCCCAAGGCTACACTGAGCAATCGCCGAGACATGCAGCATATTACCAAGGACAAACAACAGCGCACACAGCACAAAACCGCTCGCTAGCAGCGTACCCGCCTTCTGGCGCAGCCACGCAAAGGGTACGAGCGACAACCCCACAAAAGCGCTAATTGACAGCAGCAAGCTCACCGTCTGCTTAATAGCGAAGTAGCCATCGGTGTAGTAGTTGGTGTTGTGCGCAGAGTTGAGCACATTGGCACGCTGCGGGCCAATGGCATACATCACCACCAAACCCAGCAGCATGAGCAGCCCCACCCAGAGGATAATCTGATAGTCCGGCCGGTGCAAACGTGGCACGGCGGCGGATGGAGCGGAGGTAGCACTACGTTGCTCGCGGCGCACTGGCTGAGCCGACCGAGCCGAAGCCGATCGGTGAGCAGCACGAGTGCGGCGAGCAGCAGCCATTCTAGATGTGTCCCCCACCCAGCGCCATCATCAGGCCAATAAAGCCTGTCACGCAAGAGATCACCCAGAAACGCATCGTCACCTTCACCTCTGGCCAACCGACTGCTTGGAAGTGCTGGTGAATTGGTGCCGAGATAAACACCTTGCGGTGAAAGAACTTCTTACTGAGGATTTGAATAAGGCTCGAGCCCGCCTCTACCACAAACAGCACACCAATGACTGGCAGCAAAAACAGCGTATTCGTCAGCATCGCCACGACGCCTAGGCTCGTCCCAAAGGCAAAGCTCCCCACATCACCCATAAAGAACCGTGCTGGATAGATATTAAACCACAGGTAGCTCAGCAGCACTCCCACTACGGTAAAGCAAAAACCTGCCAGTTGCAAATGCCCCTGTAGTAAGGCAATCACCCCGAAGATGCAATAACTCACCGCCAGCAGTCCACCAGCCAGACCATCCAGGCCATCACTAATATTCACCGCGTTGCCAGTTGCTACCACCGCAAAGACAAAGAGCGGGACAATCCATGGGCCGAGCTGCCAGTCGCCAACGTACGGCACATGTACTGTTGTATAGCCCAGCTTAACGTAGAAGAACCAGGCCAGTACCGCCGCCATCACCGCGATCATTGAGAACTTCAGCCAAGCACGCAGACCCGCCGAGCCCGAGCCATCACTGTTGATATTGATCACATCGTCCAGCAGCCCCACTGCCCCACCACCAAGCAATGCCGCCAGTGGGAGCCAGGTCTGCGCTCGGTCGAGATTAAACCCCAGCGTCACCACAGCGATAGCCACAATGCCAACCATCCCTGCCATAGTGGGGATATCGCGCGTGAATTTATCGGCATGCAGCTTAGTAAAGACCGTCAATTCCTCGCCCGTTGTACTAGCGGCCCGCTGTTTTTTCCAGAACTTATACCGATACGCAAAGTAGGTGTAGAGCGGCGTGAGGGCCATCGCCAGCAAAAAAGCCGCGACGCTGAGAAGAAATGTCGCGTTGAGCTCGCGAACGAGTGTGGTGAGGTTCATTATGGTGTGTTTCCTTTCGGCTCGAGCTTCATATAGTCGAGCAACCAATTAGATATATCCGTGAAAATCGGGTGAGCGTCTTGACCCCCCTGCATATTCAGCCCTTTGCCCGAAACCTCCACCATAATAACATACGCTGGTGTTTTGCCAACCTCCCCACCAAAACCGAGGTAGGTGCCAATGGTTTGGTTCGAAATATACTTACCGTCCTTGATGGTTTGCGATGTACCCGTCTTGCCACCAATGTAGAATCCCGCGCGGTCGCCACCTGCGTAAAAGGCCTGGCGCGCTTGGTGTACCATTTCGCGCACAGTGGTAGATGACTGCGGCTTGATGACATGAGTATACGAAGCTTTGCGCGCAGCCTTGGCAAAGGTGCCGTTGTCGTCAATCGTCCCTGCGATGATGGTGGGACTATGGTATGTCCCGCCATTAATGATGGCACTAAAGCCAGCCGAGACCTGCAACATCGTCGCATCCATCCCCTGGCCAAAGGACATGTTAGAGTAGCGCACCGCATTGCCCTGCTGCTGGGTGGGCGATACGATATTACCCTTAGCCTCACCAGCGAGCTCCACTCCCGTCAGCTGCCCAAGGCGAAAGCGCTTGTGGAAGTAGTCATACATCGTGTCGCGCGCCTGGCGAGTGATGTAGCTGCCATTGCCCAAGCGCTGTGCAACAGTGACCATACCAGTGTTGAGCGACCAATTGAGGGCGTGCTGCATGGTAATGTTGCCCGTCTGGCCTTTACTGGCATTACCAATGGTGATGTCGTCTACCTTGATGCTATCGGTATTATTGTACGTCGTTTGCGGCGTGATAACCCCTTTGTCGATACCTGTCGCCACTGTAAATGTCTTGATGTCGGAGCCCGGTTCATACGGCGTGGTGATGGTGTTGTTATTGAGTGCAGCAACGCTTTTGATCGTCTTGAGGTTGGACGGGTCATAGGTGGGAAGGTTAGCCATGGCTAAGACCTGACCGTTCTGCGGATTCATTACGACAGCACTGACATCGGTAGCGCCACTGCGCTTGGCCCCATCGACAAGCGCTTGCTCGACCCTCGTCTGGATGTTGCGATCGATCGTCAGCACTATGTTGGTCCCATTCTTGGCAGGCTGGTTAATGTTCGTCCGGCCAATGGTCAGCGGCACCGAGCGGATGTCCGTCACCGTCTTAAGCACGCCATCCGTGCCGCGCAGTTTGTCGTCATTCGCCTGCTCGAAGCCGTACTTCCCCTTACCCTCGGCATCAACAAAGCCCAGCACTTGGCTGGCCAGCTGCCCCTCTGGGTAGACGCGCTGGCTCATCGCATCAAAGCCCACCCCAGCAAGATTCTCTTTCTTAATAAGTTCAGCCTGCTTGCGGCTCACTTTGGTGGCAAGCACTTGGTAGCGGCTTGGCTTACGCGTGATGTATTGGCGAAAATTCTCACGCACATTACCACCAGCCACCTGGTTGAGGACCGTTACGATCTTATCTGCGTCTGTCACAGCCATTGGGTCAGCCCACACGGTATAGACCGTCTCATTCATGACAAGTTTGGCGGGAGTAGTACCATCCATGGTGTATATCTCACCGCGCTGGGCGCGCAGACGAAATTGCTTGACTTGCTCGCTATCGGCCTGCGACACATAGTAGTCGTGCTGCAGCAATTGCACATACCCCAGGCGCAACACAAACACCACAAGTAGCCCGCCGAGCACAGTGGCGAGCGCCTGAGCGCGTGGCGTAGCAAGATGGCGCTGCAGCATGGGCTACTCGCTGGCGTACGCTGTAGTAGCTGGTGTTGTCATCGTCTTGGCCACACTACTACTCTGCACTTCCTTAAGGGCGGTCAGGCGGGCGTTATCGACCTCTAGGTCTTTCTTTTGCTCACTCAGAGCAGAGATCTTGTCGTCAATCTTGCTGGCCTCGTAGCCATAGCTGACCGTGTGTGTCGCCTGCGCCAGATATATCAAGCCAAGGATGGTGATAAGGAGGGCAATCAGCACTGTGTGGGTGATTGGCCCAAGTTTGATAGCCGAAGCAAAAGCAACGGTGTTACGGTTGCGCTTCCAGGTGCTCTGGCGTCGACTATTAAATTGCATTGTCCGTGTGTAGGTTGTCATTGTGGTGGTGTTTGTGTTGTTTAGCGTTGGTATGGGGTCGTTTCTAGGTCTAGGTGGGGCGGATTTAGCGCGCCGCCCCAGCGCGAGGTCTTAAGCCAAGGGCTATTTGCCGTGGCGGACCAATACGGTTGTCGTGATTGATTGATTTTGTACGGGGATACGAACTGGCATGTCCCTACTCCTTTTTTGTTTTTTATATTTTTGCGGCGGCTCGCAGCTTAGCGCTGCGGGCACGCGGATTGTAAGCATCGTCATGGCTGCCCGCGATCGGCTTCTTGGTGAGGATGCGCAGCTCGGCCTCGTAGCCTGCCTGGCGCTGCTCCGCGAAGAAGCGCTTGACGAGCCGATCCTCGAGGCTATGGAAGCTAATCACTCCCACACGTCCACCAGTACGCAGCAAGGCTGGCACTAGCTGGAGCGTCTGCTCTACCTGCGTCAATTCGTCATTGACGGCAATGCGGACTGCCTGAAAGGTACGCGTGGCTGGATGGGTCTTGCCCCGCTTGCCACGGGTAGCGTGCTCGATGACGCGCGCGAGTTCTCCAGTACTCGACAGTGGCCGGGCCGCGCAAATAGCAGCAGCATAGCGCCGTGCTATCGCCGGCGGTTCTTCGCCGTAGCGGGCGATCAGTCGGGCAAGCTCTGCCTCTGCCATGTGGTTGACAATCTGCTCGGCAGTCATCGCCTGGCGTTGATCCATCCGCATATCAAGCGGGCCAGTGTGTGTAAAGGAAAACCCTCGATCAGCTCGATCGAGCTGCGGTGACGACACCCCCAAATCCAGCAGCAGCAAATCAAATTGCTCACCCTCGCAAACCAACTGCTGTGCTGCATGCAAAAAATCACAATGCATCAGCCGTGCGCCCTGCCCTGCCAAGCTACCAAGCTGCGACAAAGCATACTGGTCGCGATCGACCAAACACGCCGTGGCATACGTCTGGGTCTGCTCGAGAATCGCTGTGGCATGGCCGCCATACCCCGCCGTCAGATCGAGATAGCGCTCACCTGGGCGTGGCTGGAGCTGGGCCAACACTGCCTCCAGCAATACTGGAACATGAAGTGGTGGATGTGCTTTGATACTCATACGTTTCTTATGGTAGCACAGTGAGCCATAATATTCTTGCCTGGTGGCACGCTATTATCATACTCATGTCTACAATGCAAAAGCATACGGCTTCTCGCTTTGGCGGATCGACCTGCTGCTGAGGGAGTGTGAGAATCTGTTGTTGTCCCAACAGATTCTCAGCCCAACGCAAGAGGTCGATACTCGGGGAGTGTCGACCCTTACAGAGTTCCCGAATGCAGTAGGCGATACGCCAAAGCGATGTACGCTATTGATTCTAAAAGATACGCCCCGCTCAGGCTACTGCGAGATAGTCCGATGCGGGTTCGAGATCACCCACCTGGTAGCGAAACCTGTTTGTTTTCGCATAAAATGTGTTTGTTTTTGTTGACGATCTTTGCTTGTACCGGGCCGAGAGAGCCCGCCAAAGATCGTTTGAGAGACTTATGTGTATAATTGCCGTAGCAATTATGTGAGGTGGAGTTTTTTGGGAGGTGTTTGTGAGGAAGGTGCGCCCGACGAGGTTTTGCGTGGGTCGGGTGCCCACATGGCTCACTACCAGATGGTCGATCTCGAGGATATCAGTTACACGTACTTGTTAAAGAGCGTCACAAAAACAGCCTTGCTACTCGGCCTGCTCTGGTGCCATGAGGCGCCAATACTGGCCAGCGCGCACCGCCACAACCTCGCGCGAGATCCCGGCATAATCCAGCAAATGCTGCTCTACTGTTACCCTGCCCTGCTTTTGGTCTAGGGTGGCAGCCGTCTTGCCGCGCCGGAACTTGACGTTGAGGTCGGCGACATGTTCATCTAGGATGCTGCCTGTCAGCGCTGGCTCTACCTGGCTATCCCACACATCCTGCGCATACAGGTGGAGGTAGCTGCCAAAGCCGCGCGTCAGGACCACGCCGCTGGCAAACTCCGCCCGAAGCTCCGTCGGTATGGTGAGCCGACGCTTGTCATCCAGCTTGCGTTCGAAGTAATCCATGGGGTGTGGCGATCCTTACAGATGAATTATTTTGTTTTTGTGCAGTGGTGTTTGTTTTTCTCGTGGTTACCCACTTTCTTCCACTACTCCCAGTATAATACCCACTCTCACCCACACGCAACCCCTTTTACCCACGGCGTTCCCCGCCGCGCTGGCGCTTATCCACAAATCTGTGGAAAAGCTCAACCAGTATCAGGGGTCAGTTGCTTTCCACAACTCCTATGGTGTGGATAAGAATAAGCGAGATTGGTGAGTGTTTTGATCTGATCTAAGCGCGTCTATAGTAGATATATCTTGCCATTTTATACGCACAAAAGTAGAAAATACGCTGATTTTATGGCATTATAAGCAAAATAGCTTGACGCCACTCTCATATATTGATATATATATATTAGCTTTTCAGCTCAGAGGTTTGTCTCAAAGAGCGAAAAGCAGCTCTTTGGCCTCTGGATCCGAAAGGAAGATCATCATGACGATGAAGAAGTACAAGGTCGAGGTTGACACAACCACTGGCGGGTCTTACCCGCTAGAAAAGACCTTTAAGAGCCCAGATTATGCTGCTACCTTTTTACAAGGAGCAGTAACACGTGGGGATTTTCTACCCACGACCCTGAGCTCCTACGTCAATGCAAAGCTCATAGTATCATTTAGGTGCTATGAGGACAGGGGCTAAATAGCCCACCAACACAGCCCGCCAATCACCACGCCTGATCGAGTACTCTAGAGTATTCTCGGGCCTGGAAACCCGATTTGGCCGTGGCAGTTGGTGGGCTGTGTTTTTGCCAAGAAAAAACCGGCTGGTATGAGCCGGTTTTTTATTATTTCTCCCCTACCCCTGATGCTCGAGCAGCCAGTTGTTGGCTGCTACCCAGGTCTCGAGGGTGCCGGTGTCGAGGTAGTGCCCCTTGGTGGGGACGACGGCCATGTGGCCACCAGCGGCGAGGTAGTCGTTGAAGGGGTCGGTGATGTAGTATTCACCCGCGACGTCGTCACGGTCGGCGTGGGCGGCAATGCGCTGCAGGAGGTCGTAGCTGAGGACGTATTTACTCACGTTGATCATCTTGCTCGGCGCCTTACCTGGCGCTGGCTTCTCTACCACGCCGCGCAAGCGGCCATCATCGGCAACATCCAGCACGCCGTAGCGGCTGAGCTGGTCGGGTGGCATGTGTACGCCCAGGATAGCCGAGCGGTCTTCCCCTGCTGCCTCAATGAGGCGCGCTACCTCTGATGTGCCATCGGCATTATACACGCAGTCATCGCCCATCAGCACGACCACCGGCTCGCCCGGGTCGAGCTGCGGCACCACCAGGCTCACCGGGATGGCTGTGCCGTACTTGCCATAGCTCGATTGCACCATGTAGTGCAGATTAACCTTCGGTGGAGCGATGAGGGGCAATAGATCTGCCTTACCATTGCGTCGCAGATAGTTGTTGAGGTCGACGTTGGAGCGGTAGAAGTCGCGAATCTGCGTACTCTGCTCGCTCACCACGAAGTAGATATCGCGGATGCCTGCCGCGATACAGTCTTGCACGGCGTAGTCTACTACCGGGCGGTTACCCAGCGGCAGCATGCATTTTTCGATCGTCTTGGTGACGGGCAGGCGCCGTGTCCCCCAGCCTGCTACGGGGATGATTGCTTTGGTGCAGTGCATACTCGATGTCTCCTTGTATGATATTAGTTGCTTGAGCTAACGTATGACAAATGGGCCAATCTCCCGAGCGCCAATTGATAGAGCGTGGTGTGAGCTGGCCGGTGTGGTCGATCTGCACGCAGCGGATGGGTGGGTCTGGCTCGGGCGCAAAGGCAACGGCAACGGGCTTATCGTCGATCAGGTAGATTGTTTGGCCAGGGTTTGCAGCGGCAGCACGGCGCAGCCACTGGGCTTTGTCTTGCAAGGTGGTGATAATCACCTGCCCTCTCTGCTGAGCCACCAGTGCACGCACTGCTGGACACAGGCGGGCTTTGCAGTGCGGGGTGATGGGATCGCCGTAGGTCAGTATCTGCACCGTGCCATAGTGGCTCAGCGCGCGTAGCATCTGTGCCACACCAGGGTATTGGAGGTGGCCATCAGCAAGCGTCGTCTGCTCGAGTTGCTCAATAACAGACGCAACATCGAGGCCGAGCGCCGCAAGCTGCGCCGCCAAGACGTAGGTCGGCGCGGTGGGGTTCGTCTTGGGCCGGAGCATGTAGCGAGGCTGCGCCGCCAAGAATTCCTCGGCGGTCACCTGCGCCGGGTAGAGTTGGGCTAGCGCCTCTGCTATCTCGTGCAGCCACTGCGTGGTGTTGATGATCGTCCGATCGAGGTCGACGTAGATATGGTAATGGCTCGATGGGTATTCCATAATTATTACAGTATAGCCAGTCCTTGATATTTATGCAAAGTATATCCGCATCAGCTGGCGCGCCACAACATCGGGGTCGTGCCGGATGAAGCTGCGCGTGCTAGCCAATGGATCGCTAGCCTGGGCACCATCCCACACGTCTTGTGCGAGGACTGGTGCGGCGCGGTAGCGGTAGTGCTGGCGGTGCATCTCGTCCATATCGTACTCGACCATCAGCTCGCCATCGTGGGCGTACTTATCCATCAGCTCGGGGCTGGGGCGCGTGTTGTTAAAGACGACATAGTCGAGGAACTGACTACCCGCTAGGCGCTCAATTTCACTCGCGAAGTCACTCACCGAGAAGCCGTCCGTCGGGCCAGGTTTGGTGACGAGGTTGCAGACAAAGACACAGCGCGCCTTGGTGGCGGCAAGTGCCTCTTGGATCTCGCGAATGACCAAGACAGGTGCCAAGCTGCCATAGAGGTTGCCGGGAGCCACGACGACCATATCGGCGGTGCGAATTGCCTCCACCGCGGCGGGGTTAGCCTGGGCTTCTGGCTCAAGCCAAATCTTAGGCCGACGCGCCAGCGCCTGCTGTGAGATGACATATTCTCCTTTGATAGGCTGACCATCCTCGCCCTCTGCGCAAAGCGTCACATTGCTGAGTGTTGCGGGCACAACGCACCCATCGATATTAAGCACCTGACTGGCTAGTGCCACCGCCTCGGCAAAGCTGCCGGTCATTTTCTCAAGTGCTGTAAGGAAGAGATTGCCAAAGGCATGCCCCTTGAAGCTCCCCTCATCGAAGCGATAATTAAAGAGGTCGCGCACCTTGGGGCTATTGCTCAGCGCCACGAGGCACTGGCGCACATCACCAGGTGGCAAGACACCGAGCTCATCACGCAGTTGACCCGTCGAGCCGCCATCATCTGCCATATTGACGAGCGCTGTAACCTGCGAGGCATACTGCCTCAGGCCTGTCAGGAGCGTAAAGCTCCCCGTCCCGCCGCCGATGACGACGACGCGTGCTCCACCATTGCTCTGTGCCATGTATTATTCCTCCCGATTATTATGACTACGTGAACGACTGCGTGATGCGACTGCTGGCCGGCGTGGCGGTGTAATCACCCCACTCGAGCGTGCCGCTGACCCTGGCGTAGATGGTGGCATTTGGGGTGTTTGGGGTGGCGTTGGCGGCGTCGGTTTGGGTGGTACTGCTGGCGTAGAGCGCGCAGAGCGCGGCGATGATGATGTAGCTTGCGCCTGCGCGGTAGCTGGCTTAGCACTCGGCTTCTTGCGCGCTGGTACAGACGGCAGTGGCTCGATGGGCCGCTCTGCCTGTTTCTTCTGCTGCTGCAATACGCGAGCAAACCACACTGCACTTGGGCGTGGTGTCCGCTTATACGTCTTGTAGTCGACCGCAAAGAGGCCAAAGCGCGGCCAAAACCCTTTATCCCACTCGAAGTTATCAAGGAAGCTCCAGTGCATATACCCCAGCAGCTCTACCCCATTGCCAAGGGCGCGCTGCATAGCAAGGATAGACTGAGTGAGCCATTGCTTACGGAACTGGTCGCGCTCGTCGGCCACACCGTTCTCTGTCACGAGCAGAGGCAGCTTGTAGCGGCTCCAGAGACGCTCCAGTGCAAGCTCGAGATGATCGGGCTGCATTGTCCAGCCGAGATCATTTGGCGTCGTCTCGGGATTATGTATGCGATAGCCATAGATGCGATTACTAAAGTAATAATTAACGGCAATGTAATCACTCTGCCGCACCACCTTGCGCAGGAAATAATCGTCCTGGAAGAACTGCACCACCCGCGCTGTCACTCGGCTGAGCCAGGCGTCATCACCCGGGTAGGTGTAGGCCGAGTTTTTGGCCACCGCCACCTTGAAGCGTCGACTCTTGGCATGGAGGACTTTGGCTACTTGGTTGTGCGCGTAGGCAAGGTTGCTTAGCACGCAGTAAGTTTGCCATTTGCTGCGGACGTTGGGTGGCCAGGTGCCATTATAGTAACTCTCGGTCACGTAGACGCAGGGCTCGTTGACGGTAATGACGTAGCGCACTGTGGCACCAATCTCATCCATCAGTTTATCGACAAAGCGCACGAAGTACTTCACATTATCGCGCTTTGCAAAGCCCCCACGGGCAGCAAACCACACTGGCAGCGTAAAGTGAAACAGTGTCACGACGGGCTCCAGCCCAGCATCGGCCAACGCGGCGAGGTACGCCTTGTAGTATTTGATCGCCTCGGCATTCCACGCACCCTCCTCCGGCTCAATGCGCGACCACTCCACGCTAAAGCGCCACGAGGTGAGGCCCATCTTCTTGGCCAGGGCAAAGTCTTGGGCGTAGAGCTCGGCGTGGTTGGCAGCTTTGCCCGAGATATAATTATTTGGATCTTTGGCGGCACTGGCAATGTGCGGCCAGTTGGGCAAATCGCCGTATTGATATTGGCTCTGAGCAGCGAGGGTCTTGGCCTGAGCTTTTTCCCACTCCGACCACTGGTTGTGCATACCACCCTCGACCTGATGCGCACTCGTCGCAGCGCCCCAGAGGAAATGTTTTGGAAATTGCACCGTAGATTGTTGCTTAGCCATAATGCTTATTGTACCATCAGCAGAGGATTAAGAAAAATAGAACATTGGGTGGATGCATCGTCTCTCTTTCTTTGCGCTCGCTCCACCTCCCCATCACTTCATCCGATGGAGTGTGAAAACAGATTGCAATAATCTGTTTTCAGCCCAGCGCAAGAGGTCGATATCCAGTGAATATCGACCCTTATCTCCAGATATTTTCTTGTCCAATAGCATGATACTAGCTAGACACAGAGAATACCGCTCCCCTACTCCGGCAATTGCTCATTCTCGCGCAAGATTTTCTTGCCGCGCATTTCGTATTTGACACCGGTCAGGTCGCTCGTGACGTAGTCGTCGTTGAGGAGATTGACGAAGACGGCCGCATCCTTGGCATCCATGATAATGATGCTCCCTGCCGCGTCGTCCGTCATCAGGCCCAGACCCATTTCGTCAGCGTGGTCGATGAGTTGGTCTTGTGTCACCTGGGCGGGATCGAGCTTTTGCAGTTTAGTCACCAGCGCTGGCGTGTCGCGCACCAGGCGGTCGAGCGTGAGCCCCTCAGGCAAGGTAAGTTTGAACTGCTGAGTGATGGCAGCAATCTTCTCCTCCGCCACAGCGTGCTTTTTGGCATCGTAGCCAAAGAGCCGAACAAATTTGCTCTCGCTAAAGGCAAAGATGTCGTTGCCAACGATTAATACTTGATTATCCGGCGTAATGCGCAGGCCAGCATCAGCCACAAATGGCTGGAACGACCCACCACTGTACATCCAGGCGGTTGCTCCCTTGAGCACCTGCGACTGGGGCAGCAGCTTAGCCACGAAGAATGGCTCGCCATCTACGCCCATCCGGAAGCGCGCAATGATACCCTTAACCTTCTTGAATTCATGGTCACCCTCGTTGAAGGTCTCAAGATCTGCCTCGCTGTAGGTGATCTGCTCGATCACTTCCTGAGCGTGCACTACCCGGTCGAGCGTGGTGCGCTCAAGGACATTCTCCTCGGCCTTGGCCGCCTCAAAGTCGCGTACCATCAGGCCAGTCGCTGCACCCGTCTGCACCGCTGTGATCATATCGTAGAGGAAGAGCACCTTGAGCTGTGCCTTGAGCTCGGCTGCATAGTTGGTGGCATACACCGTATAGCCCTTGGTAAAGAGGAAGAGATCCACCTCTAGCTGGTCTTTGTCACGGTCGGCTTGGTTGGCCCAGAGGAAGATGTCGGTAGCATCGGTAGACGTGTTAGCAGTAGGCTGTGTGGTAATATTTGTTGGCTGAGTCTCGGCATGGGCGGCCACGTCTGCATCACTCTGCGGCGCAGCAGCTGACTCTCGTGGCGTTACTGGGGTGGTATCGGTGGTGGGGTTTTGTGTGTTTGGTTCGTTATGCATGTAGCTATTCTACTACAACTATACCTTTATAACTAAACTTGTTACTGTTTGTTAGTTACCGTATCGCCAATATAGTCAGCAAAATCAATATAGACACTATCCCAAAATATCCCTTCTTTGCCATCCATACGGCCACTCGCAAGAGAGTGACCTTGCGAGTTAAGCTCATATGGCAAGAGGAGGACTTGTGCGTTTTTGCCCAGCTGCGTTACTGTAGTATTGATCTGGTCCATATAATGCCATTCTCGAAACACTCCTCGTCGCTTACCATAATCCTGATCATAGCAACTCGATGCAGGATATGAAACAACATACAATGGCGTACTTTGGGTATCATCTTTTTCTACTTGGTAGCGAAAAGTATAGAGATCCCGATTAACCGGACTATCTTTTTCTGTTATACGACTACGCTGACTCAAAGCATCATAATGCGAAACAAACGATTGAATTTTCCCATCTCGATTTTTTGCAAAACCAGCCACACCAGTGCAGCCCATCAACCCGCTCGTCGCTATCACACCCGTCTCGTTTTTTTCAAGAGATAGCCTCCCAGACGAGTTCATCTCTACATAGGCAATATCATGTGAATTAAGCCGCATGGTCGCTTGAGATTCCTTTACATACCCTAACATAATGAAACTAGTGTCTTTCATCTTTTCTCGAGCGCTAAGGAAAACACTATTCTGTCGGATGGAGGCAGTGCCTGTTGGTTGTTTTATGATACTGGCTGTACTTGGTGATGTATTTTCTAGCGTGATTACACGATGGGTCAACAACTGGCCCAACGACTGGATGATCGTGGAGCCTTTTATACTTCGGCGCTCAGCGCTTCCTGTTAAGGCTCTCTCTCTCTCTCTCTGGATTTGCCATATTTTCTCCTTATTGTCTAGATTACTTTATTGTAAAAGATACCGAGGAGATTTGTCAATTAGTAAACTATGGGAACTACTGAGCGGTTTGCAATGCTCGTATAGGGGCTGAGCACGTTACAAGAACATTCATTTTTGTTTACTATAATCACCGAGAAGTATGAAACGGCCCCGGACTTTGGGATAGCAATGCGCTACTGCACCGCATCCTCGCCAAAATGCTTTTGCAGTCGTATTTTTATCGAGCCTTCGTGCCGGCCGAGAGTACGGCTGAGCTGGCGGATACTCACACCTTGGACGAAGGCCTGCTTGAGCGTCTCATCGTCAACTTTTGTCCATGGTTTGTAGGCGTTGGGGTGGGTCTGGCGCATTGTGGCGATCTTGGCCGCCCAGCTAGTGCTGCCAGTTTTACTCGTTGGCTTCTTCTGCGGCATCGCGGCACGCTGAGCAGCCTGTTCGCGCAGATGTGCAAAGCGCTCGGCATCTTGGGCGGCACGGGTGCGCAGCTGCGTGTCGATGATGTATGCTTCATCACTCATGGTAAGCGCCATCCGATTGATACCAGTGAGATATATATTATCTAGGCTTTTGACGCGGCTCAGTGCCACATAGCCCATGCCCGGGACGAAGGCTTTGCGTAGGTCGATGCGTGCACTATCGAGCGTCATCCCCTGGCTCTTGTGCACAGTAATCGCCCAAGCCAGGCGCAGTGGCAGCTGCGAGATACTGGCCCGCTTGCGCGTACCATCGCGCAGCTCCCAGGTGTCAGGCTGCATTGTCACCACATGGCCATTACGAAACTCCACCACGGGGTAGTCTGTGCCCGGCTCGAAGTCTGCTACCAGGCCAATGCTCCCATTAGCAAAACGCCGCGCTTGGTCGTTCTTGATGGCCATCACCAGTGCTCCCCGCTTGAGCACTAGCACTTCTGGCGCAAGAATGCTCCGCTGGAGCGTGTCAACATAATTTTGCCCACCAGTGCTGCTGCGCTGGTACAACACTTCATCGCCAGGCAGCTCAGCGAGGCGAGCTTGGTTGATCCGATCGACATCGATATTGACGGTATGAAGCTCGGTTAGGTCGCTCTCGTGAGGTGGTTCTACCTCTGTGCGAGCTAGTAGTTGCTCGGCGTGACGCCGGCGCAGATCACCAGCTCGCATGGCAGTTAGGATGTCTAGTAGGGCGTCGCCCTTTTGCTGGCGGTATTGTTGGTCGAGATACAGAATAGCTGGGTCGAGCTGTCGCCAAGCTTGCGACTGCACCACAAAGCTGCCCTGCCTGCCGCCATCGCGATTAACAGGCGGCAGCTGGAAGAAGTCTCCGCTCATCACTACCTGCAATCCACCAAAAGGCTGATTCGGCACCTCACGCACTCGGCGACATACTTCGTCGATCATATCCAGGCGGTAGTCGTGTAGCATACTAATCTCATCGATGATCAGCACATCTGTCTTAGCAATAATATCGCGCCGCGTCTTCGACAGGTGATCAAAAAAATTGTTCGGCAAGCTATCGTGGACACCAATCCCCGCCCATGCGTGGATGGTGCTGCCGCCCAGGTGTGTCGCTGCAAGCCCCGTCGTGGCAGTGACGGACACATACTTGCCATCCGCCTTGCACTGGCGGATGAACTGCCCCAACACATACGTCTTGCCTGTGCCCGCTGGTCCTGTCAGCAGCGCACTCTGACCACTACGCAAAATCTCCTGTGCAAGTGTCTGATCCATAGGCTCTAGTATACAAGGTTGTGGGGTGAGAGGCAAAGTATGCGTATGTTCTATATATAGGCAACTCATCATTAACAAAAACACACCAACACCTACTCCACTCACAAGTCCACAACCTTGACATAGCAGCAACACCCTTCTACCATAGATACATTACTTATTTAAGCGAGAGGAGAGATATATGGCACTGCTATCTCGATACAACTACGCCCCTGAGGACATAAATGATGGAGTACATCTATGGGCCAATTGCCCACAAGCCCTGCTCGACGCTGTCGATCCAGACGCTGCCATCGCCTACACTCGCACTCGCAATCACAAGGTACCACCACGGTTTGGCGAACGAGATGTAACGCTGTCTGAAGAATATGCGGAGGCTGGCCTAAGCATTGCTACGCTCGGTGCATGTGCAATGGCTGCGGCAACCTACGCGTATGGATTTGACGGTACACCAGTGCAAGAACTGGCAACAGGTTTTACGATTGGGTCTGCTGTATCACTGATTGGCACTCCTGCTGCTGTTTGCGGCCGGGCTATGTTGGCCGATCATGGCCACTATGGCCCATTTGCTCATTGGCGTGCCCACCAAAAGACGCGGCAGTTGCGCAAGCTCATCGGTGAGCAATACCAGCCTGTCACCAGCACAGTGCGAGACTTGCAATGTATGATAAACGAGCGTAATAGCGAGCAAGACTCATCCGCACTAATCAACCCATTCGACACAGCTGCACTGGCGCAAGTCGTGGACCGTGTTATGCCAGACCAGTCTGCCCTCCTTGCCCAGTATGAAATGAGCGATGCGATGCGCGACCCATCAGGCTATAGCGCACTACGGCACGACGTACACGAAACACTCTCTCCTCATCTTGACGCCGTATACAAGAGCTACGAGCAGCACGATACTACTCATAGTACAGTTTGGTAGCTACTCGCTTAAAAGATATAACTATCTTTTAGAAAGGCACAACGAAGTGGAAGTAGAAAGAATAGCATAAGATTTATATACTCGCATTCTACCAGTAAAAGCTCAACCTTGCCACTCTACCGGTCCCACACAAACCCCTCGCCAAAGTGCCCCCAGCGGGCGGTTGGTTCGTAGATAGGCTGGGTGAGCTGAAGCGTAGTAATGATACCATGCGGACTGAGATCGTAGCCTGTGATGGGCTGCTCTACCCCATCGATGATGGCAGTCGCCTCGACGGGCTGGTCGTGGCCGATTGCATACGCCAAGCGTACCAGCACCTCCTGTGCGTGGTGCTGTCGCAGATAATCCACTGCAACGCGCCGCGCCATGTACGCCGCTGAGCGATCCACCTTGGTGGCGTCCTTGCCGCTAAAGGCCCCACCACCAATCGGCACACGTGGCCCATAATTATCGACGATGAGCTTGCGCCCCGTCAAGCCAGCATCAGCCGCAAAGCCACCAATCTGCCAGTCCCCTGCTGGGTTACAGTGTAGCACTGGTACATCATATTGCTTATCCTTAAAAAATGTGTTCACATACGTCTGCTGCTGGAGCCACTCCTCTACCGCCTCTGTTAATTCGTCTTTTGGTGCGTGTTGGAAGCTTGCAACAATTGCCGTGATCTGCCCGCCACGCAGTGTTACTTGCGTTTTGCCATCGTAGGGCCAACGTTGATACAAAAATTGGTTCAATCGTCGCGCCAGCACTGTTTCGAATGGGAGCAGCTCGGGTGTTTCGTTGCAAGCATAGCCGATCATCACGCCTTGGTCGCCCGCCCCGCCATCATCCACACCACGAGCAATATCTGGGCTCTGCTGAGCAATATGCTCAATTATCTCTACCTCATTCCCTGCCAAACGCTGTACAATCGGTGCCACTGCCACCGTCGCCTGCGACGTCACTTCGCCTGTCACAAACACCATGCCATGGCCGCCGCACACTTCCACCGCCACGCGTGCCTGTGGGTCGCGGGCTAGATAAGCATCAAGGATGGCGTCGCTCATTTGGTCGCAGAGCTTGTCGGGGTGGCCTGGGCTTACGCTCTCGGCGGTGCGAAACTGCGCTGATGTTATAGTCATTGCTGTCATAAAAAACTCCCTTCTCTTATCCTGCATGCCAGGCGAGAAAGGAGCTGCTCTCTTACGCGTCTCATATCTTCCCTGCGCACAGGCTGGAATTAGCACCTTACTCGCTTCCCGAGCAGGTTGCTGGCGAGTCATCGGGCCAGTCCCTCGTCGCACTCTGGATATTAGTGATATTGGTAATAGTATAGCATATATTTATACTAGGAATACCTACCCTGTCGATACAGCACAACACGACAAGGAAGATACAACTGCACTCAAGTTATCTCGCAGCCAGATTTTCCATAATTAAAAAACCGGTCGCTATGACCGGTTTTTGAGTTGTTCACTCTTTTCCAAGCCGCTCCCCGGCTCGTGCTCGGTTAGCCCATTGGTCAGCGAGCTCATTTTGCTCATGGCCGTTGTGGCCGCGCACCCAGATAAGCTTCGGCCGCACAGTAGTATAAAGCGTATAGGCTTCTTGGACGAGCTCAAGGTTCTTGATCGGCCCGCTGCTCTTGCGCCAGCCCTTGGCTGCCCAGCCAGGTGCCCACTTAGTGAGGACATTAACCCAAAATTCGCTATCGGTATGGATCTCACACCCCTCAGCCCCAACCAACTGCATGGCTGCGATAAGGGCCATCCCCTCCATGCGAATGTTTGTCGTGTTGCCTGGCTCGCTGCCCAGCGCCACGGGCTTGCCCTGCTCGATGACGGCATAGCCGCCCGGGCCGGGGTTGGGGCTGGCACTACCATCGGTGTAGAAGATGCGTGGAGTGGCTGCCATGCTAGTTACCGCGATCCACGCGCTGGAACTCCATCCAATCTGATGGCCGATACCACTTGGTGTCATTGTTATAGCGCTCATCAAATTTCGCCTGGTGCCGTGCCAAGAAGTAATGCCTGCCACCATCGTGCTCGGCTTCGTAGCGGATATACATTTGGTCTGGATAATTCTTGGGTGCGCCGCTGTAGAGCATCACATCCACTGTGTTGCCCGGGTTGAGCGTGTGCGACTCATTGCGCATATTCCCTAGATACTCCCAGCTCACAACCTTCACCTGCCGGTCGGAATCATTCTTAATGCGTGCCCATACATCTATTTTCGACGCACTCTCATTCCGCACATCAACACGCTCTACGCGCACTACCGGAAAATTACTCATCTGCTTGTCTCCTTGTTTATGGGGTTATCGAGGTAATTATACCATATGGTGCGTGGAGTGCTTACTAAATACAGCTATTGCGTTGATGCTGCACACCATCACTACCTCTGTCATAATCAAGAGCGCTGTCCTTACCTACGCTATATATAGCGTGCCCATATCTAGTGTCTCGGATGGTGTGGAAAAGTCGTGGAGATTTTTTACCGACACTAGACCACTGTTTTGGGTGGGTATTTTTCGCTTTTACACTGCTATATAGCTATCCAAATCCACTATATCTTTCACCTCGGGTGATGATAGGAAGTGAAAACAAGGTAGCGCCCTTCATACAAAGCAACCATTTTATAAGCCTCGCGATACCGTATTCACATATTTAGATGCCGCTATCTTACCAGGCAGCCACACAGCACACGGAACTGTATATCCTGCAATAATACCTATACCCCTACTGTCTATATACCGCTGACCTATTTATAATCTGTTCTCACAAACATCTTTCTTTGTCATAACGAGCCATACGTTGTTACAATAGTGGTATATAATTGCTATACGAATTATCTGGTAAGGTTATTTATGAAGCTCCAGCGCCTATTCGCCATTCTATCGCTCCTCTGCGAGCAAGACAAAGCCACTGCTCAGGAACTAGCCGATCGCTTTGAGGTGTCGAAGCGTACTATTTTGCGCGATATCGAGACGCTGAACCAGGCAGGTATTCCTATTATCACTCGGGCTGGCCGCAATGGTGGGCTCGCCCTCATGCCGCACTACACACTTGATCGGCACATTCTCTCCACTACCGATAAGCAGTACTTGGCAAGTGCGCTGATAGGTCTCCAGAGTGTCGCCCGTCAATCATCAATCACTACCTTGCACGCCAAGCTTCTCCCCGAAGATGACCAGTCTGCGATACCAATGTATGCTATCAACTTTGCACCCTGGGCAGCGGAGCACCCAGTTCAGCACAAGATTGAGCAATTGCAGCAGGCGATCGAGGAGCAATACTGCATGCAGATGTGCTACATTGGCTATGATAGCCAGACAGAGCGGGTGATCGAGCCGCATCAGCTGGTGTTTCGGCAAGCGAGTTGGTATGTGTGGGCGTTTTGCCAGCTGCGCCAGGATTTTCGTCTCTTCAAGTTGCGGCGTATCATTCGCCTCTCGCCGCGAGAGGAGAGCTTCTCGCCCAGGCCTTACCCAGACGCCTCTACTGGTGACGACTACTCGAGCAGTGTTGTCTTCTCGCGCCAGCCAATCGCTGGCTACACGCGCGTAGAGCTCCGCTATGCTGCGCACGATGCGCTGGCGGTAGCAGAGGTGCTTGACGGATCATTTCTCGATGTCGACCATGCTCGTGCTACCTTCTATACGCCGCAGCTCGCAATCGCTTGCGAAGCAATCTGCCACCTCCCGCCCAGTGTCATCGTCGATGAGCCAGCGCAGCTCCGCGCGATGGTAGCGCAGCGCCGAAGCGCAGAGTGAGCTCAAAAAACACACAAAACATCAATCAATACTGACACACTGCTGTCATCATTTGTGGCATATACTTGAGAGGTAATACACTAACGGTATATCACAAGGAGGTACCTCATGATCGATCATTTCGGCATCATCGTTAAAGACATTGAAGCAAGCAAGGCCTTTTATGAAGCGGTATTGGCACCACTGGGCTATGCCAAGACAATTGACGAATCATATGGCGCGGGCTTTAGCAATCCAGACCGGACGCAGCATACCGGGATATTTTGGCTTGGGCAAGGCGAGCCATCATCGCCACTGCACTTTGCCTTTGCTGCACCATCGCGGGCAGCAGTTGATGCATTCTATGCAGCCGGCCGAGCAGCAGGAGCACAGGACAATGGTGCACCAGGCGTGCGAGCGATCTATCATCCAAACTATTACGGTGCCTTCCTCATCGACCCAAACGGGCATAACATCGAGGCAGTGTGTCACACTGATGTATAGGGGTAGCCCTATCCTATTAGTGGGTGGTGGGGTATCTATGTGAAGGTGATTTTCTCAATCAATAGTAGCTAAGCATGGCAGTTTGATCTCTCCGCAAGTAGCGATGCTTCGGCCACCGCCAAAAGCAACGAAGCTCGTATAAACGACCGAGCTTCTTATGTTTCCACAGGCTTGTAATATAGTGTACCTATACCCCTTGCGAAGCATGAGCTTATGGCAGGAGTATTGCTACGTCACCACGCTTACTGTGCTTATTCATGGTTTTTTGCAGTATCTTCGCATCAAAGGTCATATCTGCCTTAGCCTGCTTGCCAAGGAGCAGGTACTGGGCCATTGCCATAGCAGCGAGCTTAGCAATACACCGTGCGCGCACTACCTCTGAGCTGTGCCGCTCGTTGGCTACACCTCTCTCTGTAGCATCATCCGGCCGAATAAGTGCGAGGACATTCACCACTCCATCATTTTTGCCTTCGCCCATCCAGCCACACAACTCACTTGTCATACCGGGCAACGCAGTAGCTGCAAAATCACATGTTGGCACAATGCGCCGATCGACAAAATCCATATAACTGCCCTGCGTCGTATGGACGGTATCCACCACTAGGCGCTGCTTGGGCCCTTCACCTTCTAGACGTATGTCAGTTGCTAGGCTAACTGGTGCAGTATGTGCACCGTCGTAGCGCTTGATCGATGGTGGAATAACAGAATCAGTATGAATCTGTACGTAATTCGGTATTGAACTTTTTTCAAATAATTTCATAATGTCCCTTATCATATATGATATATTGACAATTTGCAAGTCATGCTACCTCTGTTCTCATCAATACCCTATAGGCCATACCCTATATGGGTTAATAGCTGGATTTAATAGGATTACACTCAAGCTAGATACAGCTAGTATCTAGCTACAACTATTACTCAAAGCTATGTGCTATAGCCTACTACCTATATAGGCTAAGGGGTATGTTTTTACACAAGAAGTAGACAAATAATACACGTTCTTACATCAAAATCACTTTTGCCTGTGCGAGCCTCTCCCCTACCATCTCATTTGGCAAATAATAAGTGCGCCTTATAAGCTAGCTTCCATCCAGCTCTCAGCAATCAATGCATTCAGCACGAACATCGACATCTAGCAATCTGCTAGATGTAAGCAAGCGGGAGATGAGTAAAGCCGAGCCTAGAGCTCTTTACTGCTGATAGCGCTGCACAAACTGGCGCAGGATCTTGACTGGTTCGGTGACGGTTTGCTGGCGGGCGTTGGCAATGAGAGTATCGGCTTCGTCCGGAGCACAGTAGCCAGCATGGCGGTAGATATCGATGCGCAGAGCGAGGCTCTCGGGGTCGAGCTCGGGATGGAACTGCGTGGCATACACATTGCGCCCCACTCGCAGCATCTGCACGCACCTGCGCGAGCGCGCTAAGACAGTACAAGCAGCCGGTGGCTCAAGCACCCCTTCTTTGTGCCCAACGAAGCCGTCGAAGGTAGTAGGTAAGTCAGCGAGGAGTGGGTCATCCCTAGCTGCTGGCGTGAGGGTGATTGGCACAGCACCAATCGCCTCACCATACGCAAAGCTAGGCGTACCACCCAGTGCCGACACCAGCGCGCCAACCCCCAGGCAGGCACCAAGAAATGGCATATCATGGGTAATAATCTCGCGCAGCAGTGGCATCATCATGGCTTCGAACTGGCGCTGCTCGGCAGGCTTCTCGGCCGGAGCATAGGCAAAGTTGGCCGGGCCACCACCCATCAGCACACCACTATAGGCAGCAAGCGACTGCGCGGGGCGCTGCCCTGCCTCGATGCGCACTCGCTCAAGATCGGTTGGCGCAAGACCACCAAAATGCAAGAATGCCTGATATTCATTATCCGACGCCTCGTCCTCGGGGCGCGACTGCAGCAATACAAATGGTTTCGTCATACTCCTTAGTGTAGCATGGCATGGCGGTAGCTAATACCCCCTGCAGACATGTGCTATGGGGCATGGGGGTATTACTGTGCAGTATCACCTGGATAGACATAATCCTTGAAGAAGTCTGCGTCAAAGTCGCTATCGACCCACAGCTCCAGCCAGCCAAGGAAGTCCTGGCGCTCGCAGCATGGGCCAGCCCCTACGTCGCAGAAGTTCCACACTTCGCCAGCCCATTTGCCAGAGGTGATAAGCTGGTAGGTATCGCCACAGCCTTGGTCGAGGAGCAGCACACCTTCGTTACCCAGCCGCTCCTTAAATGCTTCGTCCGTGAGCAATGCCTCATCCTCTTCTTCCTCCCAGAGCCAGTAGTCGTCGATCGTCACACTGCGCGAGAGGTCTTTCACCTCGGTATCAGCCAGTCGTTTGAGGCCATAGATAACGATGCCACCGGGCCGCCGAATATCTTGACAGCCATCGCCCACCTGCTGGAGGAAGAGTCGATAGGCATCGGGCAGGCGCGTGTTGCAGGCGGTCTCAAAGGCAGTGATGTCTGCTTCGCTGAGCGTTGGACCCATCACGACGCCCTTTTCGGCTAGCTTGGCTTTGAGGCGCGCGATGATGGCGGGATAGTCGGCGGGGTTATAGATGGGCATAATTTCTCCTTATATTTTTTCTCATCGTACCATGTATAGTGCTGCCTCGCAAATGCGTGCTCACACCAAAAGAGCTGCTCCAATGTGCAGAGCAGCTCTCGTAGCCATCAAGAGATGAAGGGTTATTTATCCATCTTGCCTTTTACGTAGCCCTTAGTCTCGTGAGCTTTGTTTTCGATGTCGTTCGCCTTGTCTTTCACAGTGTCGACGGCGTTTTGCGCAGCATCTTTGGCCTTCTCGGCTACTTCTTCGGCTTTGTCTTTTGCGTCACTGGCTGCTGCTTTGACCTTAGCTTGTGCGTCATCGGCTTTGGCTTTGATATCATCGGTAAGTCCCATGTGAGATCCTCCATGGTTAGTGTTGGTACTGTCTTATTATAGCAATGTTGGGCGATAATAGCGAGCCACCTACTAGCGAAAAGGGAGCTGCTATAGCCGTGTATCTCTATTCTATGGATAATACCCCTGTTATCTATATCTTTATTGATAAAGCACAGAGATTCGCTATCGTGGTGATCTATTTACTCGCCGTGTCGCTTGGGCTGCTCAGATATTCCTCCGCATCGCGAATGAGGAAGAGGCTGACGTCGTCGCGGGTTTTGCCAGCCTTATGGAAGGGTGTGCTGATAACATGGATGAGGATGATCATATACACCAAAACGAAGCTGATCAGCCCCACAACCGTCAGGCTGGCGACAAATGGGTCGATGTTGGTAATGAGCAAGAGGCCAAGCAACGCCACCACAATAGAGCGCGCCAAGATAGATGCCGAGGGAATAAAGCGAATCCGCTGGATGTAATCGACCCGATGGCGGTGGCGGAGCAGCACTGTCTGCTGCTGCTTGAGTTTGACGATGAAGTTGGGCGGTACATTACCCTGCTCCATCGTGGCAAAATACGGCGTTAAGCCCCGGATGTCCTGCCGAGCATCGTAGGCCGAGTGGCGCACATCGCTCGAAAACCCTTGGGCTACAGTGTGTAGCTGGTGCCGAAAGCCATCGATATCAAACACCGGATAGCTCTGATGAATCGCCGCGGCGTCATCATACATATCCTCCAGTAGCGCTGCAAACTCCGCTGGGATCCGCTCCGACTCTTTGTAGTCTGCGATCGTAGCCGAGAGCAAAAAACCAATCACAAAGGTCACGCTGGATATGACGCTATTATGCAATGAGCTCTGCTCAATCGGCTCCCACCCCAGGCGGTGCAGGACGAACTTCACGCTCACCACCACTGTCGCCACTGCCAGCGCCTGCCAAAAAATCCGCAGGAGCTTACCCTGTTGCTTGATCTGTTTTATCTGCTTGATAGGTCGATTCATAATTTTTCTATTATACCGTATGAAGCGCAGGGAGCAATTGTCTTGCCCTGTTAGTGTATACAATCGACTAGGTTTAGCCATATCGCTGGATAGGAGATATGATATACCCACGCCCCTATTGCCCTTATAGGTCACCCCTATGACGCGGAGCAAGCTCCTCCACCGAGGCAACGTCGCGTAGCCATGGGAAATGCCGCAGTAGCACCTCTGATTGCACAAGCTCGTGCCAGGAGATTGCCCGGGTGGTAATCCGCTCGCCTGCATCACAGCGCGGTGGCATGTGGCGCACTGGTCGCCGGGCTAGTACGAGATGTTCAAACCATTCCATTTTTGTTTCGGGCTGCACCACCTCCAACAGCTGCCAGTCGGCAAACTCCCAGCCTGTCTCCTCACGCAGTTCGCGCTGCGCCGCCGCGATGATGGTTGTATCCTCAGGGTCGACCCGCCCTGCTGGCAGGTGGCCACGCCGCACGATGCCGCCTGGCTGCTCTTCATCGTTTACGAGCACCTTGCCTGCATCATCGACCGCAATGATGAATACTGTGTCGGGTCGGCGCACCATTTCGAAGGTTGCTACTGAGCCATCATACAGCCGCTGTGGCCACTGATAAACACGAAATATCTCGCCCACAAAGACACACTGTGCCTCGGGCGGAATCATCCGAGCATGGGGTGGAATGGTACGTTGTGTCATGATGGCATTGTAGCATTGTTCGCGCCTTCATACATTTATCGCGGCATATTATTCTCAAAAAATTCGCCCCCACACCCCATATCTGCTACAATAATCCTTATGCATCATGATATCGAAACAATCCTCTTTACCAACGATGACATTGCGCGTGCTGTGGCGCGCCTGGGTGAGCAGCTGGGCCAGGAATATGCCGATAAAAACCCGCTGGTGGTGGGTATTCTGCGCGGGGCGGCGCCCTTTATGATCGACCTGGTGCGGGCGATGGATTGCATGCTGGAAATCGACTTTATGGATGTCTCGAGCTATGGCGACGAGCTTACCTCGACTGGCAATGTGCGTATCCTCAAAGACCTCGATACGGACGTGGCTGGCCGGCATGTGCTGCTGGTAGAAGACATCGTGGATACGGGCCACACTGCCCAGGCGCTGTTTGATTTATTTGCAAAGCGCCAGACAGCCAGCACTAAGCTCTGCACCCTGCTGGATAAGCCCGAGCGCCGCACGGTGGATATGCAGGCAGACTACATCGGCATCCCTACCCCCAATGAATTCGTGGTGGGCTACGGCCTAGACTACCGCCAGCACTACCGCAACCTACCGTATATTGGTGTGCTGAAGCCTGGGGTGTATCAGTAGGGCGCCCGCCGACACCTAGCACTTAACACCCAACAACCCCACACAATGATAGCGTGGGGTTGCTTGTGTATACTGCGGAGCGCGACTTAGTTGTCGAACGACGCGACGATATTCATATGACCAGTTGAGGTGCCGTCAGGGTTGTTCACCCAGTTGCTGACAAATATCCAACCATAGGTTGCCGAGCCGTAGCGCGGCTTGTTTGGGTTATAGCCTGGAGCCCAATCTGTTTCACTAACATCATTCATGGTGCGATCAGCCACAGTCATCCGTATGCCACCGCCGTCTTGCGGTTTGGTTGTAACGCGGCGTGAGGCCTGGAACCACTCTGGTGCTGGCTGTGCCTTGGCACGCTTGTCCCACCAGTGCTGACCGGGCTGGTTGATCTTGGTACCGCGGCGTGGCAACGTCCAGTACCAGCTGGATGCCCACACAGCCTTATTATTCTTATCGTATACGACGATATTGCGGTCGCTCTGGAAGGCCAGGCGGACGCCCTTGCCTTGGGTGTTGGATGACCATTGGGCGGCGCCAGTGTGGCTGTAGAGTACTAAGTTACCGTCCTTTTGGAAGGTAAGGATGAATTCGCGGCCGCCACTGGTTTTGCCGGTCGTCAGACAGAAGTGATTTGGAGTAAAGTTGACGGTTTTATTGCCCCAGTCGAAAATACTGGTACGTTCATACACAGCCTTCGTCTTTTTATCATAATATTCACCACCGCTCAGCGTCCAGTGGTAGGTTTCGAAAAATTCATTTCTGGGGCCGCCTGCAGCACCTAGGCCACGACCGTCCTCGGTTGTCTTCCAGTATTCGTATGAGTTCATGCTTTTGACCCGGCCGATCATTGCACTACACGTATTGCGAGCATCATTGATCTCGCGCTGGGTTGCACCAGCTTGTGCACCACCAAAGCACACCAATGCAGCCGCCACTGCCGCGCCGGCCAGCGGGTAGATTGCTAACTTTTTCATTGTCATCACTCCTTTGTAGAGAAGAGTTAGGCTAATATATATGCCTGATTATAGCCAATGCATATAAAACAAAAAAGACACAATCGATGCACAATTGACAACTATCTGAGATACCTCTGTTTTTCTACACGCAAGAATACCACACTCCCCCGCTTCTTCTCTCTAATACAAACCATCCACCTACCAAAGCCCCCGCACCATTATCTGATGCGGGGGTAAGCACGCTAAGCGAGACACTTACTCACTAGCGACATACGCAGGTTAGTTATCAAACGTCCCAACGATGTTGACGTGGTTTCGTATGCCATCGCCTTGTGCTTCATTGGTGACTGTGAACGAGCCATAGGTTGCACTATGTGGGTACTGTGGTGAGGCCCAGTTGGTCTCGGGGATGCCCTCGATGGTGCGGTCGGTCGCGCGCAGGGTGAGCACGCCAGTGTCTTGTGGCTTGGTTGTAGTGCGGCGCGACGCATGGAACCACTCTGGTGTTTGCTGTGCCTTGCCATAGCCGTGCCACCAGCGCTGGCCGGGCTGAGCAATCTTAGCACCGCGGCGTGGCGTGCTCCACTGCCAGCTCGATGCCCAGATGGCTTTATCGTTCTTGTCGTACACGACGATATTGCGATCGCCCTGGAAGGCTAAGCGTGCACCCTTACCTTGAGTATTCGATGCCCACTGAGCTGTACCAGTGTGGCTATAAAGCACCAAGTTGCCATCCTTTTGGAAGGTAAGAAGAAGCTCGCGACCACCCGTCGTCTTGCCACTACTCAGGCAGAAATTCCCTGGCGCAAAGTTGACTGTCTTGCTCCCCCAGACGAAGCGCCCGCTGTTGGCAAATGATTCGTTGGAGGCCCAGTCGTACACCTCTGTGCCGGCTACCACCCAGCCATGCTGCTGGCGAAAGCTGTTGGTTGCGTCGGCGCTGTGATCCTCTGGGTAGCCCTCCGGCATCTTCCAGTAGGCATATGCATTGGCCGCTTTGACTTGGCCTACCACCGCACTACACACTGCACGCGCTGCACTCAGCTCTTGCTCGGTCGCATGAGCTGGTGCGCCACTCAGGCACACCATGGCCGCTGCCACTGCCACACCAGCCAGCGAATAGTTAATTAACTTCGTCATACACCCTCCTTCGTGTTAGGTTGTTGTGCCTCTAGTATACCCCACTATCCTCTGTTGTAATAGCCCAAAAGACCACCCCTTATTACCCCATCTCTGTAGCAGTGTAAAAACCACATCGTACTGTGGAAATCGCGTGGATAACTACTGATGCCACGGAGGCAGCACTCCCCTCTTGCTGGGCAAATATCGACAGCTAGCGGTGAGCATCATACGATTACAACCCCACCCCTTGCAAAAAGCTAACCATAAGCGTTATAATCATGCTCATAACGTTTTTAGACAAAAACAGGGGGGACAAAACGGTGATAAAAAAAGCAATTATAGTGCTTGTGGTGCTGAGTGGTGCTGCGCTGCTTGCACTTCTCTATCACAGCACGACGCATGCCGATCAGTGGGGTATGGTGTGGCACGATGAGTTTACTGGCTCGGCTGTGTCTGGCGAGTGGGATATACTCAAGCAAAATACTGATAATCTGCGCAATACGCATCTCGCCTACAGCCCAAACAATCTCAAGGTCGCCAACAGCCATCTCGAGATCACTACGCAGCGCCACTGCGTGAGCAACCTCAGTGAGCCACTTACCAGTGCCAACATGAGTGAGCAGCCATGCCCGAGCGGCACCACGACTCGCTACCTCAGTGGGCGAGTCAAGAACAAGGCCAAGGTTGTCGATGGCACTAAGCCATTCCGAGCAGAGATTCGGGCGAAGTTTAATTGGAATGGCAAGCGCGGCACACGGCCGTCGCTGTGGATGGTAAGTGGCAATACCCTGCAAAACTGCAACGACAACCCCAAGGCCAACGACCCATACGGCGAGCTAGACATCATCGAGTGGTACTCATCCACACCAAATTACGCGTGGTCCACCACACACATGTCGTGCTACCACCATGGTGTCGATGCCAAATGGAAGACTGGCTGGCGGACGCGCGCCCTATCGCACAGTGGCGAGCACTATGCTGGTGCGCGGCCAGGCTCGTTTGCGTACGAGTGGCACACCTGGGCGGTTGAATATGATGGTACGACGGTCAAGTACTTTGTAGACGACGAGCCCATCAAGGTATATCGCTACCATGTGAGCCCTACCGACGATGGCAACATCCTCCCCAGAAAGGATGCCGAACCACTGACGAAGGTCGCCAGCCAAGAGAATATCAATGGTGCATTCCACCGTGGCTGGCAATTCATCCTCAACGACTATGTCGAGATTAGCAAAAATCTCAGCCCTATCGACCCGTCTGAGCCATTCCCCACACAGACGATGCTGATCGACTATGTGCGCGTCTTCCAAAAGGGTGCGGGCACGCAGCCACCCGAGACGCCAGTGCCAGCAACCGGCACGAAATGGACCAAGCAGACTGCCGCCGGTGACCGCAAATGGTCTGCCCTCACTAGCTCGGCCGATGGCAGTAAACTTGCTGCCGCTGCCTGGGGTGGCACAATCCACACCTCGCAAGATGGTGGTGCAACGTGGACGGAGCAGCCAAAGTCGGAAGTGCGCAATTGGGTAAGCATTGCAAGCTCGGCCGATGGGAGCAAGCTTGCGGCACTTTACGATTGGGGTGGCTACATCATGACATCGCAAGACGGCGGTGCAACGTGGCATAAGCATGCGATGAGTGGGACGATCAACTGGATGTCGATCGCGAGCTCGGCTGATGGGAGCAAACTTGCGGCCGTCGCCAAGGATCACACTATCTACACCTCGCGTGATGGCGGTGCGACGTGGACGGAGCAACCAAAGTCGGGCAGCCGCAAATGGCGCGCCGTCACAAGCTCGGCTGATGGCAACAAACTAGCCGCAGTCGTCGAAGACGGTGGCATCTACACCTCTTCGAACGGTGGTGTGACGTGGACGGAGCGCACCCAAGCTGGTAGCCGCACCTGGACATCGATTGCCAGCTCACCCGATGGTACAAAGCTGGTGGCAACAGCTGCTGGTGGCTATATCTATACCTCGACCGATGGCGGTGCGACGTGGACGGAGCGCAGTGTCGATGGCCGACACAACTGGACAGCTGCAACCATCTCGGCCGATGGCAACACCCTGGCCGCAACAGCCGGCGGCGGTGGTTACATCTATGTATCAGCCGACGGCGGTGCAACATGGACCGCCCAGACATCGGCTGGCACACCCAACTGGTCTGCCCTTGCTAGCTCAGCCGATGGGAGCAAGCTCGCGGCCGCTGCCTATGGTGGCATGGTATACACCACTACCCAACAGATAGAGGACGGCACACTGGCCGCTGCCGAGGCTGCCGTGGCCCAAGCCGAAGCCAGCAAGAGCCCTGCAGACATCGCTGCTGCTCAAGCCCGCATTGCTGCCGTCAAGGATGCACGCAAACAAGCCGCTCTCCAGGCTCGACTCAACGCCATCACATCAGCTCCATCCATAACAACACCCAAGCAGCCCACACAGCCGACCAACTCAACTACCATCCCTCAGCCGCTCGGCGGTGCGGTATCGCTTGCTACAGCCGGTACACCCTGCAGCCACATTGCTTCGGCCGAGCCAGCAGCTGCCCCCCAGCAGTACCAAGGCCGGATTCTGCGTAATAGCGTTCGCTTCACCATCACCTGTGCTGGGCGCGCAGCGCACACTGGCTACACCACTCATGTCGCACTGACACTCAGCACGCGCTATCGCGACCCAAGCCGCCTCACCGTGCTCAAACTTGCCAAAGGTGGCTCGGTCATCGAAGATATCACAGGCCGGATCAACTTTGGCACAAACCCCAGCGGTACACGCACAACAATCGCTTACGACGTAACCGACGGTGGCTTTGGCGACGAAGACGGCACTGCGAACGGTACGATCCTCGACCCCATCGCCATCTACGAAGACACATCGCACGCCGACTCTACGAGCAGCTCACCCCACCGCGGCGGACTCCTCGCCAACACTGGCGATAGCATCCTCCCCATTACCCTCGGCGCAATTGTGCTAGGTGGTGGCGGGGTGTGGATACTCCGCAGGCGGCGCTCGTAGCGCACTACTACCCCACACAGGTGCACCTCGGCTTGGATACTATGCTATCCAAGCCGATTTCTTTTGCCTCCTCGCGTGTATTGGTGTATATATAAGCTTGCTGATATGAGTGAAATTTCGCACTTGTTGACAGTGTAGGGTTGGCCTTCTAGCCATCTCCCGCGCTGCTTTGGGTAAGAATAAGGGCATGCTATACGTGTCTCTCCCCTCCCCAAAATCACAAACCACCCTCAATAGGTGGAGGGCTAATCATCGACTCAATGTGATCGCTCACGCTACCGTTGCTGTAGCCTACAAGGCCGATGCACTAGTGATCGACACCGAGACACGCCACACGGGAGGTAAGCTCTATCGGCGGCCACCATCTCTAGCATCATAACCGCGCACAGCCAAAGGCCGCACCAACACGGTCGCGGCCACCCATTCTTCCTCAAGAGCCCCTAGCGGCGCGCTAGTGCTGGCGTTCTACCTATATAAGGTGTCTCTTTGCTGCTTATACTCACGTGCCGCAATGGTGTATCACTGCTACATTAGCGCCCAAGCTGCTTAATAATATGCAATTGCCCTTATAATGAGCACTCTACCTTACCCCAACCAAAAAAGAGAAAGGCATACGGTATGCCTTTCTCTTGGGTATAGAGGCGCTGCAGTGCAGTGCTCTAGTTCTTGCGGCTCTTGACGAACCAGAAGCTTCCGGCGCCAAGACCGCTGGCTGCGAGGGCAGCGACGAGCCATACGCTGTCACCGGTGTCGGCGAGAGCTGGACCTTCGTGCTTAGCAGGAGCGGCAGGCTGTGCTGCGGGTGCAGCTGCCGGTGCTGGATTTGCCTGTGCAGGTTCTGCTACAGGTGCTGGCTCTGCGGCTGGTGCAGGCTCTGTCGCTGGCTCAGCAGGTGCGGGAGCAGCTGGAGTTGCTGGCGCAGGTGCGGCAGGTGTAGGAGTAGGTGTAGCTGGTGCTGGATTTGCTGGGGCCGGAGTCGCAGGTGCGGGCGTCGCTGGAGCGGGTGTAGCTGGAGCGGGTGTAGCTGGTGCTGGAGTGGCCGGAGCAGGTGTAGCGGGCGCAGGATTGGCCGGAGCTGGGTTAGCTGGTGCAGGATTTGCGGGCGCCGGGGTGGCTGGGGCTGGCTGCACAACTGGCTTGTCCTTAGCTGTTGCTGTGTTAATGTTGCCGCCGTTGAGTGCTGCAGCGAGGCGTGCACCGTCGTCTGACATAACAATAGCCGACCACGCACCGGTAGCAGCGCTGTCATTTTCCATCCAGGTGACACCACCATCGTCTGAGGTGTAGACCTTACCACCGTTGACTGTAGCGGCAAGCTTCATGCCATCGGCTGAGCTAGCGATTGATGTCCACTTCTGCGGGGTTGATGCAGCTTGCTCTTTCCAGGTGACGCCACCGTCTGTCGAGGTGTGAATCTTACCATCGTTGACTGTAGCGGCGAGTTTCATACCATCTGCCGAGCTCGCGATCGATGTCCACTTCTGAGTGCCAGCGGCTGCTTGCTCTGTCCAGGTGACACCACTGTCTGTCGAGGTGTAGACAACGCCGTCGGCAACAGTCGCGGCAAGCTTGGTGCCGTCTGCTGAGCCAGCGATTGATGTCCACTTCTTCGCACCTGGGTTGGCTTGCTCTTTCCAGCTTGCGCCAGAGTTGGTGGAGGTAAATACCCCACGGTTGGTTGCTACAGCGGCAAGCTTAGTGCCATCAGCCGAGCTAGTAACAGACACCCAGTCTCCAGCAGCTCCTGGGAGACCATTTTTCGTCCAGGTAGCACCTGAGTCATTCGAGGTGTACATGTAGCCACCCCATTGGTAAAAGGCAGCGATCTTACTACCATCAGCCGAGCTGGCAAGAGCCGTCCACTTTTGCGGCGCAGGAAGGCCGGTTATTGGTCGTTCCGTCCAGGTGACACCACTGTCTGTCGAGGTGTAGACATTCCCGACATTCACTGCTGCGACGAGCTTGGTGCCATCTGCCGAGCTAGCCATTGCCGACCAGTTCTTTGCACCAGAGCCAGCTTGGTCCTTCCAGGCTACCTCTTGTGCGGCACGTGTGGGCTGGGCAAACAATGCCACCATGGCAGCTACCGCTACCAGGCACCCAGCCTGAGACACACGCGTGAGTGTTCTCCATTTATTATGTTTTGCTTGCCTGAGTTCCCTCATGCAATAACCCTCCTTTTTTGTTGTGAAACACAACACCTTAATATAACGTTCGCATTATAGCACTATTGTGCTTATGGTAACAAGGGGTATATTGGGTCTGAAATAAACGAGCCTTCTGCCCTAAATCCCAGGAACTCACCATCGCTATCTGTGTGTAGAAAATACATCACTCTGTGGAAATATTGTGGAAAAGTATACTATATTTCCTCAGTATTTTCTTGCAGCCACCGTGCGATGTGCACAATATCCCAATGATCGGTGGCAATCTGCACTGCTATATTCTCAAGTTCTTGGGGTGCCGCTCGCAACCAGACATCATTGCGTAATAAAAATACTCCAGTTAGTGTTACTGCTGTCCGTTTATTCCCATCTATAAACGGATGGTCAGCGATGCAATGATGGAGATACACTGCTGCTTTTTTATGCACCGATCCATAGAGCTCACGACCAAACAACACTGCCTGTGGTGTAACGACGAGTGACGCAAGTGCCTTCGCGTCGCGCAGACCATGCGAGCCACCATAGTCCGCAATCACCCAATAATGTAATGCTTGAATCTCATCCGTCGTTAGATAGCGCATCATCGGTCAGCCAAATTCTTCAGCGTTTCACCATACTGCTGCGTGAATGTTTCGTAGTCACGCCGCACTTGGTCAGTTGCTGGTTGCACTGGTGTATGAGCAGAACTCACCGTATCAACCACAATGCGCACTTCATCCCCCTCCTGCCAGCCAAGCGCCCGCAGCTGCTTAGCCGGCAGCGTCACGCCACGGCTCGAGCCGATTTTGATGATCTTTTGGATTGTGGTAATCGTCATAGTTTCATTATAACAAAATTGGAATAAGCATGTCACGCGACAATTAATCGTGTCGATCTCGTGCTATATACTTAATGTGTGGTTGATCTGAGTATTACCAGCAATCCCCCAATATGGCGAAGCTTTAGCTTTACTGCTTGAATACGACGAGTTATACGCATGATTTTATTATACCTCTATCGTGGTTTAGCGGAATCGACCCTCCTAAATGAGACAGTCCGCTTATACTCGCTTTTTGACAGATGCACAAGCAGTGCTTATATAGCAACCCGCAAACACTACTAGCCACATCACAAGCGAGACAACGCCTACTGCTGAGCTAGCCAACAGTGAGCTCCCACCAACGACCAAAAGCGACATAACATTCGAGAAGCCATTAAATGTCCCATGCAGTACTGCAGCGAGCCATGCACTTCGGGTCCGCTCAACGACGAAACCAAGCACGAGCGACATCACCACACAAAATCCAATGAACAACACCGACCCCGGAAGCGCGTTCGCTGTGCCATAGTTATACCCGAGGGCAATCAGTGGAATATGCCACAGTCCCCATAGCACGCCAATCGTCACATATTTCTTGCAAAATGGCCGTCCGGCAAATGCCTGCGCAAGGTAACCACGCCACATAATCTCTTCCGCCATCGCAAAGATCGCATTTACCGTTAGCCCAGCCATCAATGCACCAAAGATACCAAGCGGCAGCATGGCAAGCGGTGTTGGTGGCATATTCATCGCGCTAGTATCGACCGATGTGCCGATGAGCTTCTCAAGGTTGTGCGCCAAGTGTCCATTAGTCGTTGCCAGGTGCCCAAAAGTCTCTGGCCACAGCCAGCCAAGAATAGCAACGGAGCCAATCATCAATACGGCCCAGGCCAAGAATAGCCCAGCGACCAATGCATACTTCTTCACGGTGATGTGCTTTAATGATAACAACGCACGAAATGGTATTGGTATGCCAAGCATCAATCGACTCAGTAAGAGCGTATACAGTGGTACCGGCATATACAAAACCGCGATGTACGCCAAGCGCAATGCTAGCGCTACCGGCGGCGCACTACTACTCGTCGCAGCTATAACCGCCCAGTAACCGCCTCCGGCGAGTGCCGTCAAGAGAAAGAGGGTGATGAGTACTTTGTTGCGATGCTCTTTTTTAATGAGAGAGAGTGAATTGGATGTTTTTTCTGCTGTGTTACTCATAATGTATACACCTAGCCTTTTGTGATTTTGTTCGTATGAGGTGATTATACCACCCTGAAGCTTTTCTCGCTATTTACTTATATAGATAATTGTCCACCATAACTAGATTAGCTCATTTGCTTTATTCTTCTATCGCCGCTACAATAGAGCTATTAAGACGAAAAGGTTCCGAACGGTTAGTTGCCTAAGGACCCTTTTTCTATTTAGTGCCAGACAGCTAACTTACTGCCTCAAGCTATGCAACCGCCATCTCCTCCCTCATCACCCGCACCTGCCATTGGCGCTCGCGGGCAGCGACGGCTCTATCGCCGGGGTGGAGCAGATTGATGACCTTGATGGCGTAGTCGCTGGCTACTATGGCGTGCTCTGGCATGTGGCTGGTGCCGATGCGAGTCACTTACTGTAGTATATTTATCCAACACTCAATACTCTCTTGGCCACTCGTTACTTTACTGATCTCAGCGGCTTTATATAAGAAGTTTTGGCAATCAATGATCACACCAAAAACCTCGACGGTGACTGACCCAAGTCGAGGTGCTATAAGGCTATATTAGTAAAGAAACACATCTCAACCAAGGTTTATTGTGCAACTTGCAACTTTACTATACAGTTGTTGCCACTGCCTATGTGCCGCATATGCCCGATCGGTCGCGTCGTAGCCAGTGCCTTGTAGATTATCAGGGCTGATGAACATCACATCATCACCCTCCTCTCCTGGCGCAAAGTCGAAGTTCTCGGGCCAAACGCGGCAATAAAAACAGATTTGATACGCATCAAGCCGCTCAATGTATATCTGGTCCGATGCGTCAAAGATTTGATAGCGCACATCACCCTGGTAGCCAACTTCTTCATGCAGCTCGCGCTTTAGCGATGACTCAATCGTCTCATCATAATCCATCCCGCCACCAGGCAGATCCCAAAACGGCCGATCGATCTCTTTGACGACCAAGATCTGCCCAGCGTCGTTATATATTAATGCTTTGAGGGAGATACGGTAGAGATAATCGTGGCAGACTATTCCGTCTGCATTTTGCGTAATGAGGTGTCCGTTGGTATTTTTTGGCATGAGAGTAATTATAGCATCCTTATTTCTTTCTCGCTATTTGCTTATATTCCTCTTTTTGTTGCACTGAAACCATTACGACGAAAAGTACCGAACGGTTAGTCATTTAGCTTGTGTTGCATCTACCAAGTACGTTGATGACTCGTTGCCACCAGTTACACTCGAGGTGATTCAGACAGACACCGCGTGGCATGGCGAAAGCCGATCCGCCCATTACTCTTATAGATATCTTGGAGCGACAGTGTAACACAGCCGTTGTTACCCCATACAACATACGGAGCATACAGAGACTGCTCTGGTGCCTTGCAGTATGCTCCATAGACTTGATAGCCCGGTGCTTGTGACTCTCCTTCGATAATCCGACTCAGCTCGGCAGTCAGGGCTTCTGCGATGGTTTGGCTGTCGTAACCATACCGCTTATAGAGATTCGGGTCTTTATCTAACGGAGACCGATCCTGCTCTTCTACAGTTACTGCATGTGTCTGATCGGAGTGCTGTTTCTGCTCAGACTCACGAAAAGAAGGAATCGGAATCCCTCCAACCGAAAGGCCTGGAATAGTCAGGGTCAGTTTTGTATCTTTCCATTTATCTTCTTTGGATGACTGTTGATCACTCCGACCTATGAGCGCAGCCGCCACCTGCGAGAGCGCCTGTTCGACCGACGGCTCAGGCTCTTTTATATCGACCCAATCTAGCTTGTGGACTTTTTGGTAGCTCATTCCTCGAAACCGAGGCTCTTGCCTACCAACAATAACACTTGCCGTACAGGGAATGCCATCAGGGCTATAAAAAACCGCTGTGTCCTTTGGAACTGTATTAAATTTTGGCCACGCATCATGAGATAGACTCCTGCGGACATGTAAGCCATATATCGTTCGCTTCATATCGTGTGTTGTATCAATTTGCTGCCGCAACGGGTTATTCTCGATGCTATCATCTTCCATCGCTCGCCGAAAGGCTTGCTCCCATAGCTTGCGGCTGAGATTATACGGCGTTACAATAACACGTGGGTCATCCTCACGCTCTTTGAGTTTTTCATACCGATGAGCCAGACGCAAAAGCCCTCTTGTGGCACTCGTGCCAAGCGGCATGCAGCTTTTTAGCCCCATCTCGTGATACGGTTGGCCCGTTGCATAGCTAATGATGCGAGACGTCGATCGCAGCGCCTGAAAGAAAGACTCGCCAAATTCACGATATTCTTCCTTGTCGAAGATCTCACTCTTCGCTTCCTCAACGAACGAGATCTCACCGCGCCGATCTAGAGACAGCAGCCTCTCTTGGGACTGCTTTGGCACCTTAATAGACACACCCCTTTTTGGAATGATAAATTCCGTCTCTTCACGTGTTACTGAGTGTGCGTGTGACTCCCAGCCCCTCGGGATAGATTCCTTCCTATTCATCGGTCGCTCCTTCTATTTATAATTCAATTACCGTTTTTGCATAGTATATTGCAATTATAGTGTTTCGGCAAGGGTGCCCATATCCGAATCTCGAAACTGTGGAGTGCCTATTATGCATCAGTACTCTGAAGGGGATATGGTAGAGAGTAATCAGCACCTCGATCATCATTCAAGATCGTAATGATTTCACTATTTCGTATCATCCTCATCATATTTTTATGGTCTTCTTGAAACTTTTCTCGCTACACTCGTTATCACTCTATCGCCATAAACCCCCTCTTATTCTTCGTTAATATATTCAACGACAATATTACCAAATGGTGTTCTGTGCACAAAAGGTCCACCAAATCTATTATGTGAGACCTTAATGATGCTCGACGCAGATAGCTCATTAGCATAGAGTTCTATATTAGTCCTCAGATCATCATACTTCGTACCCTCTAATAAAGAGGAGAGTTTTTGATAGTTTACTAATCTCGTTCCAGCATCTTGCGGGTCACATTCACATTCAGAAAAATCTTTAGAATATATGTACGTTGCCAACCTTAAACTCTCAATACTTGCATTTTGTAGAATATTCTCAATTTTAGAGAAGTTTACAAAATGGTTAGTGCTATCGTATGTCTCTTTTTTCAACATATTTCTTAAATATTTTCGACGTTGTTCTGAAGATTCGAAGTTATGCTTTATCCAGATATCATAAACAAACGAGGCAAAGTCATCTGATTCTTCTATTTTGCTCACCACCTTATGAACATACTCATCAGAATTAAATAACTCACTACTCCTCTTTTGGGATAATGTACCAAACATCTCGACGGCAACACCCAAAGAAGCAGCGATAGTGGCTGCTACTGGACCCCCAGAAAATGCAGCTACACTCGATGCTACAGCCTTAACTAATTCCTTTTTCGTCTCATTCATATCTCTGTTGCAGCCACCCGCCGCTGCTCCGTCGTATCCCGCTCGCGCACGGTGACGGTGTCGTCCTCTAGCGTCTGGAAATCGATGACCACGCAGTACGGCGTGCCGATTTCGTCTTGGCGGCGGTAGCGTTTGCCGATGTTACCGTTGTCGTCCCACATCACTCGACCCGGGTTGGCTTTGGCGAGGTTTGCGTACACATCGCGGGCTTTTTCCACCAATTCTGGCTTATTCTTTAGTAGTGGCGAGACGGCAAATTTGACTGGTGCCAAGTGCTCTGGTAGGGCCAAGTATACTCGCTTTTCGCCATTTTGTTCGTCCTCGCGGTAGCTACTGGCCAGCACTGCCATCAGCGCCCGCTCAACGCCGAAGCTCGGTTCGATGACGTGCGGCACAAATTTCGTGTTCGTCCCCTTAATGGTATATTCCATGCTCTTGCCGCTGGCGCGCTGGATGTTCATGAGGTCAAAATCGGTCCGGTAGGCAATGCCCATCAGCTCCTCACGACCAATTGGATAGTCGTATTCGATGTCGATCGTCTTTTTGCTGTAATGTGCCCGATCCTCTGCCGGCACATCGAGCTCGTGAATGTGCTCTTGTTTCAGGCCTAGTTCTGCCAAGAACGCATGCGTGCTGGCGAGTAGCTCATCAAACGCTTCTTGCCAATGCTCAGGGTTGACGAAATATTCAATCTCCATCTGCTCAAACTCGCGGCTGCGGAAGACGAAGTCGCGCGGTGCAATCTCATTGCGAAAGGCCTTGCCCTGTTGAGCGATACCAAACGGCAAATTCGGGTAGAAACTATCGACGACGTTTTTGAAATTAGTGAAGATACCTTGGGCGGTTTCCGGGCGGAGGTAAGAAATCGACTGTGGATCATAGGTAATCGCCTTCGCACCATTAAGACCGCGCTTGTCGTCAGCACCCTCCATTGGCTCACCAATAGTCAACTCATTTTGCCCGCTAGCGCCGACAAACGTTTTGAACATCATATTAAACGTCCGCGATTTACTCAGTGGATTACCATCCGGGCTTTTGATGCCTTGTTCTACAATCGCTGCGTCCATCTGCTCCATAGTCATACCGTCTGCGTCAACGCCATTATCTTTGAGGATATGATCGGTGCGGTAGCGGCGGTGATTAACTGTATCTTCACATAGCGGATCGACGAAGGTATCCACATGCCCACTCGCCTTCCACACCTTCTGATTCATCAAAATCGCCGCATCCACGCCGTACATGTCATCACGCTCATCGACGAATCTGCGCCACCATAGGTTCATAATATTGCGCTTGAGCTGCACGCCCAGCGGGCCGTAATCCCACGTGCCGCTCAGGCCGCCATACACGTCCGACCCATGATAAATAAAGCCGCGGCGCTTACACAGGCTAATAATTGCTTCCATTGTTACGTTGCTTGTTGCGCTACTCACACGCGTCCTTTCTCCGCGTTGGCAACGCGGCAGCTTCATGATTGGTTCTTTGCTATTATTATAGCATTTCTTGAGGTGGGTACGTTCTTCATCGGGTGGATGATAAAACAGCACAGTATACACACCAAACCGAAAATGTTCCGGCCAGAATATATACAGAGCTCATCCGCTTGCTTAGTCACTGGCCTCCAGATATTTTCTTGTTTGGCATGTATACTGTACTGCAGCTATACCCCAGCATGCTGCCGCGCCACCAGCCAGCATTCGGGTAGGATGGTCAGTACGCCACCAACCTGTGCTACTACTGTGGGTGGGCGCGTGGCGAGCAGGCGAAGCAGCTTGATGTGCGCTGCGGTGATGTCGCCTTGATCGCTGAGGCGCAGGCCACGTTCTGACCCGTCATACATATACCGCCGCTCGGGCTGGAGGGGTTGGCCTACGACGTCGCGCAGCAGGTTAAGCTCGTAGCCCTGCAATGCCGCATAGTGGATGGCTAGCCAGGCTTGAGTAAGCACGACGGGTACGCTAGGCTGGTTGAGCCCCTCATATACCAAGCGCAGTACCTCATACCACGCTGGCTCGTCTAGCATGCGGCTGGCCTGCGCCACCAGTTGGATGGCGGCATAGCCAGCTTGTAGGCGGTCATAATCGGCCACGATTGTCTGATAATACTTCGTCAGGCGGGCCTGTGTTAGCACGCCCAGCTCGCTGCGACCCTGGCGGATGACGACATCACTGATCGCAAAGAGTTCAACTGCCCCAGCTAGCCGACTCTTTTCGCGCCGGACACCCTTGGCAATTACCGCCCGCTGCCCCTCTGGCGTGAGCAATTGCAATACACGGTCGGCCTCGCCATAGTTGGTGCGGCGCAGGACGATCGCTGTGGTGCGCTGCATACTCATGTCGCTACCTCGCTTGGGATGTACCTGCCTAGTACGTTCGTCACATCGCTCGGGCGCATCGTTGTTTTGTCGAGCAAGGCAACGACGCCGTAGGGCGCGAGATCGGCGAGCGTCATGTCGCTCGCATTATTACTACAGATGATAATGGGGATGCGCGCTGTATCGCTATACGATTGCAGCTCGTGGAGCAGCACCAGGCCATTACCCCCGGGCATGAACATATCGAGGATGATCACTGCTGGGAGCGCCTCGTCGAGCGTTGCCATGCCAGCCAATACATCGGCCGCGTAGACAGGCACCATACCAGCCCGCCGCACTGCCGCAAGCTGCAGCTCAGCAAACCATTGGTCATCGTCGATGACCAACACCCGCGGCGGTGATTGCGTCATAATAACCTCTGTTGATACACCGCCCGGAGATCGATGTAGAAGGTCGCGCCATCGCGGTGCCGCACTGCCCCAATCTGCGCCTCCATCGCGCTGGCAAATTGCCCTGCAATGTAGAGCCCGAGGCCACTGCTGCCTGGCCGGCTGTGCAATGGCTGCGCGCTGACGCCAAGGCGCTGCTCCAATTGCTGCCAGAGTGATGGCGGAATAGCCGGGCCATAGTCGCGCACCGCTAGGCGGATTACCTGGCCACCAGCTCGCTGGGAGAGCCGCACCACCACGGGTGCGTTGCCCTCGCCACTGTAGTGGAGTGCGTTGTCGGCGAAGTTGCACAGGATGCGCCGCAGGAGGTCGCGGTTGCCAAGACCCACCACTGCCCGCCGCGGCACACGTACCGTCAGGCGACGCCCCTTGGCTGCGTAGAGTGGCTGGAGCTCGGCCACAACGTCGCGCGCTACCAACGTCAGGTTGAGCGGCTCGATGCCAAATAGCTCCTCGTGGAGACGGGTGGATTGCGTCAAGTCGGTGGTAAGGCGCAAGGCTCGCTCGCTGGTGAGTGCCATCCGCCGGGCTAGCTCGGCCACCTCGACGGGCGACAGCCCCCCAGCCTCCAAGCTCAACGCCAATTGCCGCAGCAGCGCCAGTGGCGACTTGAGGTCGTGTGCCGCCGCAACAAAGAGCGACGCCTCCCCCCAGGAAGCGCCGCTCATCATAACCGCATTCCCCTCCGTGCTCATACCAGCTGCATTGTAGCACAGATCGTCGCAATGTTCTATATTTATTCGTTAAATTTAATGGTTTTTATCAGGGCTTCGTAGTCGTTATTAAATACGTCGGCATCTGTCCGCACCGTGAGCGTCCGATCGCGCATCTTGATCACCACTGCGGTGCCACGGATATCTTTGCTAAAGTTCCCTTCCAGGCGCGTGCCCGTCAGGCCTTTGTCGTTGCTCCAGGCGCTCGACTTCAGCTCACCTTTTTTGATCTGGCTGTCGTAGTCAGCCACCGCTTTGTCGTAGATCTTCTGCTCAATACTAATCCGAATGGCAATCTTCTGCGTATCTGTTATTGGTGGCACGACGCGGGGGTTGAGGTATGCCTCATACGTCTTCCCACCACCCTCGCTCACATCAGTGGCTTGGTAGGCGCTCCAGGTCTTGGGATAATCAAAGGTTAGGCGGCCATAGTCATCTGGCCCAACGAATTGCAGCATCGGCTGCTTTTCGCGCTCGGCAAATTTCTTCTCGTCTTCGTCTGCTTGTGTCTTCTTGGCCTCAGCTTGCGCTGCGGTAATCTTGCTATCGAGGTTGCTCTTGGCCTCAGTATAGTTGGTGTAGGCCCAGGCCGAAAACCCACCAAAGAGCACCACCAGCAGGGCCAGCCCAATAATGGCAAAGGTGCTGCCACTAAGAAAACTTCGTCGTTTGTAAGATTGCTTCGTCATATCCCTATTATACTTATGCCTGGGGCGATAGACAAGAGCGGGATGCTATTTGTGCTGTTCTGCTCGCACTTGATATAGCTTATGCGCGCCTTGCTCGCGCACTGGTGTCCAGCCAGGCACGGCAAAGGCGTAGGAGATAAACCATAGGTCTGTGCCAAGGCGGGTGGCTTGCTGCTGTACATGGGTGGCCATCCGAGCGATGTCGCGCGAGTCGCCAAAGGTGTAGACCACTGTGGTGCCAGTTGGAAAGTTCGTGCGGTAGAAGTTACCACACACCACCATCGCTTTGGTATCACCACGCAAACGCCAGCGCGAGAGCAAGACGAGGAGCGGGTTGAGCTCCACGCCAAAGGCTCGTGCCCCCTGCTGGCGGGCAATCTTTAAGACAACGCCATCGCCCGAGCCCATGTCCACCAAGCAATCCTCTGGCCCAAGGCTATAGAGCTGGGTCAGCGCCCGCTGCACATCTCGGCGGTGCGACGGCACATAGGGTGCCCCCGTCAGCGCCGTCACGCAAAACAGCAGGATGATGACCAGGAGTGCCCACCATATCATGAGGTAGCTGTGTCCTCTGTGATAATAGTTACCTTATTTTTGATCTCTCTCAAGCGCTGGTCGATCCGCTCGGCAACGCGTGCTGCCTGTTGGTAGCGCTCTACCGCCGCCTCGAGCTCAAACTCATCACTGTCAAACCAGGCCAAGATCTCCTCCAGCTGCTCCATTTGCTCACGTAGTGAACGGTTATCTGCATCGCTCTGCTGGTCAGGCTGCTGGGGCACTGATGGGCTTGCTGGCGTATTATTGGTGGGCTGGCTATAATCCGGCGTGATTCCCTCTGCTGCAAGGGCCATTGCCAGTTGGTCGTCATCACTCAGTGTGGTACGCTTGGCCCGCGTGCTGGGTGTGGTGGATTTCGCCTGTTTCGTTGGTTGTTTTGCATTCGACATGGGTTACCTCCGCTATTATCATATCGCTATATCGCTCGATGGTGATTGTCTGGCCAACGGTGGCCTGGCCGCGCACCAGCGCGTAGCCACGCGCTAGGGTTGCTGCAGGGTTATACAGCCGGAGCCGGGCCTGCAGCGCTGCGCATTGCTGCTCGAGTACCTGCTGCCGCCTGGCTAGCTTCACTCGAGCCTCAGCCAGCTGATGCTGCACCGCTACTTGCTCATCATCTGCTGTGGCAATAATCGTTCGCTTCATTGCCTGTAGCTGTTCGGCTAGCCGCGCTTGCACTGCCGTGGCATCAGGCGTGATGAGCTGAGCAGCGTTGGTCGGCGTCACAGCTCGGACGTCCGCGGCGAGGTCGGCTAGTGTTTCATCGGTGTCATGCCCTACCCCAACCACTGTTGGCACTCGGCTTGCAGCGATTGCCCGCACCAGCGCTTCGTCGTTAAAGACTTGCAAATCATCGGCGCTGCCGCCACCACGTACAATCGCCAGTACCTGCGGCACGGTCGCACGGCGGTTGCAGCGCTCAATGGCGCGGATGATCCGGTCGGCCGCGCCAGCACCCTGGACTGGCACTGCGTAGACATCAACCTGCATGCCGCCCCAGCGCTGGCCGATGATCGTCATAAAGTCGGCATAGCCTGCCGCCTGGGGGCTACTCACCACGGCAATGTGCTCAGGCCACTCGGGCACTGGCCGCTTGCGCTCTGGAGCAAAGAGTCCTTCTGCACTCAGGCGCTGACGTAACAGCTCGAAGTTTTTCTTAATGCTCCCCTGCCCGACTGGTCGCACCTGCTGCACGGTCAAGCTGAATTTGCCGCGCGCCGTGAGCTTCGGCACGGCTTGCACTGCTACCTGCATGCCATCTTCTAGCGCCACCCGGAGCTGCCACACCATCATAAAGCAGCTCACGCTGCCTGTCTCGTCCTTGAGGTCAAAAAAGACAAACTTCCCCTGGCGCACTACCATACTAGCCACCTCGCCCTCGACCGTTAGTACCGGAAATGCTCCCTCCAGTACCTGGCTCGCACAGGCAAGGAAATCGCTAACGCTCAGTGGTGGGAGGTTTGTCGCGTCCATAGCGCATGATGGTTAGTTGATAAAATGCATAGCCAAACACCAGTGTGGTAACGATGGCAATCACGCGGTAGAGCATCGTTCCAGCGATGGCTTGGCCTTGGCTCACGCCTGAAAGTGCCAAGATCCCCACCATGACCGCCTCATACGCACCAGCTCCACCAGGGGTAGCGACGACCACCGCCATGGTTGTGGCCACGCCGTAGGCGATGAGAATTGATGCAGGGTTAACCGATACCCCCAGCGATTGGAAGGTCATCCAGAAGGGCAAGATCTCCATAATTGTAAAGATAATACTCCAGACAAAAGGCTGCCACAGCAGTTTCTTGTCCCGCCGCAGCTCGAGAAAATCGGTGTGGAGGTCGTCGCAGTAGCGCCGCACCGCAGCTTCGTCCATCACTGGCTTTGTGCGCCGCAGGATACGCCGTGCGAAGCCGTTGATCGTCAGCGTGATCTGATGCGCCGCCTTGTGGAGCCGCCGCTGGCTCGTCAGCAAATATACTCCCAGTAGCGTGATCATCGTCAGGCAAAATACCAGTCCCCCACTCATCAGGATAATCCAGCGGTTCACTCCGCTATCGATCGTCACTATTACCACCGCCACTGCAAGGAACAGCACCACTGCCACAAAGCCCATGACATAGCGCACCATCTGGGCCATCGTCGCACGCCCCGTCGAGACGCCGTATTTGCGTAAGCGCCAGTTGGCGTATGATATACCGCTCAGGCCGCCACTGGGGAAAGCGTGGTTGACGAAATTTAGCTCCAGCGACAAGCGCATCAGGGCAAAGGGGCTGACATCACGCACGAAGCCCTTTTGCCGCAGATATGAGAAGATCATCTCACCCGCCGCTAAATACCCCAACGCCGCCACTGGGAAGACGGCAATCAAGACCCATATATTGACCTGCTGCAGCAAATGCCACGCCTGGAGAAGCTCGTGCCGCGACAAGAATAGAATCAAGGCGATCAGCACAAATGTCATAATACTCAGCCAGGTACGGAAGGATAGCTGTTTTATTTTTTTGATATATTTCTGCATAGCTACGGTATATTATACCACGAGACAACGAGGCGAACCTTTTCCAGCGCTTTATATCATGCTGTGCATGAAAGATCGTTATACAAGCTTGAGAGCGGTCGACTACCCATATTAATGCACTGGTTCGTGCTATCACCCCTCCATTCTACCCGCTTTTGCGCTATACTAGGCATATGTATATTGCGATTCTTGGCCGGCAGCCGGCCCTGGGTGTGGCGGAGCTGGAGTGTCTATATGGCGCGGCGGCGGTGCGTTGGTTTGGAGCGCAGGCCGCTACTATTACCTCTGATACTTTCACCTTTGAGCGCCTGGGTGGCAGCCAAAAGGCGGGCCAGGTGGTATTAGAGCTGCGCGGTAACTGGCTGGCGGTGAGTCGGCAGATTGTCCGCCACTATAGCGCGCAGTGGCAGGGCGCGTCGCACAAGATTACGCTGGGCATGAGTGCCTATGGCTTCTCTGTTAGCGCCCGCGAGGTGCAAAAGACTGGCCTTATTCTTAAGACAAAATTGCGCGCAACTGGCACTAGCCTGCGCCTTATTCCTAATGCCGCTCCAGCGCTCAATACTGCCACGAGCCACCACAACAAGCTTGGTCGCTCACCCCACCACATCGAGCTGCTGGTGGTGCGAGCCCAGGATGGACGAGTTATTGTGGCGGAGAGTGTTGGCGCGCAAAACATCTCTGCCCTGGCCGCACGCGACCAAGCTCGCCCGCGCACCGATGCCTTCGTCGGTATGCTGCCACCCAAGCTTGCCCGCATGATGATCAATATGGCTGGGCCACTAGTGCAGCTCTCACCTGCTACTAAGCACTCAGCGCCGCGTCCCGTGCTGCTCGACCCCTTCTGCGGCACTGGCACTGTCCTGCAAGAGGCGCTCCTCCTGGGCTACGATGTGTGCGGCAGCGACCTGAACCCTAAGATGGTCAGCTATACCAGCGAGAACCTCGCCTGGCTGCAGCACCGCTCTGCCGCGGCTACTCCTGGTGTGGTGCAAGATGTTACTCAAGCTGATGCCACTACTTATCAGTGGCCAGACGCCCAGCAGCTCAGCGCCGTTGTCTGTGAGACATACCTTGGCCAGCCCTTCTCTGCCCCACCTGCCCCCGCTAAGCTCAGCACTGTGCGTACCACGTGCAACCATATCATCAGTCATTTTCTCACCAATCTTCGTCCCCAGCTGCGCCCTGGCACACCACTAGTCATCGCGGTGCCCGCGTGGCGCGGCAGCGACGGGCAGTTCACTCACCTGCCACTCATCACTCAGCTCGAGCAACTGGGCTACCAGCGCCGCCTACTTCAACACGTTCGCCCTACCGACCTCTGTTATTACCGCGAGAACCAGGTGGTAGCGCGGGAGTTGCTGGTGATGGAAGTAATGAAATAGTATTGAGTAAAACTCATTCTGGTCATCCAGCAGTGGATGTATTTAGTCTTGTATAATTGCAGTTATGAAAAGCAAAGAACCTCAGCTATGTCATGCTGAGGTTCTTTATATCACTCTAGTGGCGAGGAACTTATCGATGGTTATTTATTGTAGAGTGATTACACCATTTGTGGCCTGCAGCTTGTCGGCAGCTGCTTCAAATTGAGGTATTACACTTTGCTGAAGCACTCCTCGCTGCTCAGGAGGCAACGTGTACATAAGGTTGTTTAAGGCATCAAGCCCCTGATGAAAATGTCCTCGAGCCTCTTTCAAATTCTGAGCTGCTTGAGTGCGCTGCTCAGAGGAAAGTCCTGCTGCCCGCTCTGCAGTAGAGCCATTAACTTCTTGTCGCTCCTTCTCTATCTGTCTCAGATTATCTTCCAAATCCAAGCTACCGACCGGAGACCCCTCATCACTTAGCCCCATTCCTCCATAATACCGTTCCGACATCATCACTCCTTTTCATATCATTTATTGTATCTGTAGTGTAGCTAATTATACCACCATAGTACCAACTATCCAACTCTGCTCAGTTAGTGCTACAGCCCATCTGCGTCACCGTCGATGTTTTGTCCCCTTTTTGTCATGCCTACAGCTCAATGTCTTGCTCGCTTGCGCACTCCTCTTGCCGCTCTCTTCTCTCGCGTTATAACAGTCGGCATTCTTACGGCTGCTATTCAATCCACACCGCTTGACTTCGCCCACGCCCTCACGTATAATCGTATAGATTGTTTATATTAGCTAAAGGAGTGATATGTCAAAAGTCAAAGCAGGTGGCTCAAGCAAGAACGTCCACAATAACGCTGGGGCACGCCTTGGCGTCAAGCGCTTCGGTGGCCAGCAGGTCAATGCTGGTGAGGTCCTCGTCCGCCAGACAGGCGCTACGAAGATTGCTGGCCCTGGTACGTACATGAGCCGCAACTACACCATCCACGCCGCTCACAGTGGTGTCGTCAGCTTCAAGAAGGTCAAGAAGTCTACCTTCACTGGCAAGACCCAGCCACGCACCCAGGTGTGCGTCAGCGCAGCGTAGGTGTTTTATAGCGCACATGCAAGCGAAAAAGCCGCTCATAAAGGAGCGGTTCTTTTCTTGCTATTGCTCGGTCACTCATACTATATTACACAAGCTACTTGTAATGCGTCATATATTACCCTATAATCACTGTATTATGTACGACAAAAGAAACCAACAATGGACCGTTGCAGACGAGGCAAGCAGCCACAGTAAAGAAGCCTCAGCCAAAGACTACATACGAGTGCACGTAGGTGGTATAGCTGGCAAGCTTGTTATCCTCCCACTAGCCAGCACGCACCAGCTCTTATACAACGATATAGAAAAGGGCAACATGCCAGAAACAATGAGCCCTCCTGACGGCGTTGGTGTATGGAATTTTAACATGCACCACGAGCTTGGTATACCGTACAGTGAGAAAAACTTGAACAAAGGAGATACGCTGCGACATGACTTTTATATACTCCAGAAGCCCTCGTTAACTGTTGATTGGCTTTGTGGCCGCCTAGATCCTACTATACAAGCCGAGCTTGCCAAACAGCCACCCAACCATTTTCGAGGTCGTGATTCTTGTACCATCGACTGGCATTGGTATAAGGATATGAGCAACCAGCTTCGTGAACCAGAGCTCGAAATGGTCATCGACGATGTCGTACGCAAAACCCACCAGCACATTACTATTACTGACGAAGCACTGCAGCATGGTATTAAAATAGATGATCGTGCCCTCCGCGAGCCAATCCGCCGCATCAAACGGCAAACAGAGCTCGCAACCATTGCACTCAAAAATCTGATGACAGACAAATACTTAGACAAGATGCGGCACTGGCAGCGCCCTGAGCTACCATCGCATGAGCGTGAGGAAAACGCCATACGTGCAAAGCTTGAAGCTATGTATGGATCCGATGATCCGGATTACGATCAATAACTTTCACGCTACCTCTGTTGTCATATAGTCAAAAGATTTGAGGGTAGCCTATATTGCTCCCTGTCTGACGTGTCTACCACTTTATCGTTTTAGCGCTCGCCGCACCAGTAGGCTATTATCCACCTCTCCGTCGCTCGCTTTTGCTGCCACGCTCCCGACTAATCGGCGAGCGCTATCCCCATCGAGGTGCTCGTGTGTATCAGCACCTTGAGCTGGCAGTATCTCTGTTTGTTGCTCTTGGCTACTGGTAGTCGCATGAGTGGTATCAGCAACGGGCTGCAGCTTGCCATCCTCCATTGTCACGCCATAGGCTTTTTGCAGATATGCATTAGTGAAGTCAATGTTTTGCTCCTGTAGCACCGCGAGCGGCACACACTTCTCGAGCCGATCAATGTTGCTTCGGTGGACTAGCTTGGTCATCCGCACTAGCATCGTGCCATCCTTGTCGATAATCTCTCTATCAATCCACCCTTCGTCGAGCTGACCGCTGCTGCGCAGCACATTCCACTGGTGGAGTGGCACATCTTGGCGCTTGGGAATGCTGTGCGTATCGGGATGAGTCGCACGCTCTTGTGGCATGCCGTCCGTCGTGATTGGCTGCGTCAAGAGGTGCTCGGGCTGTCGTGGTGGGAGTGATGCCGAATATTTTTCCGTCATCTTTTGATAATACCATGAAACAATGCTGAGGAAAAATCACTCAGAAGCAAGGGCTCGCTGCAGGCTTTGTTCGACAGCCCTCTGACCTCTGTTATTCTTGGCTCATGCCCAGGTGATACTTAATGCGGGCCACTACATCACCAATCATCACTTGCGACTTGACGAGGTAGTCATCCACTCCTAGCTGCTTGGCCCGTTCTTTGTCCTTGGGCTGGCTCAGCGCCGTCAGCATAATGACACGGACGTTGGTGGTATCTGGGGTGTTGCGCAAGATATCGAGCACGTCGAAGCCGCTAATCTTGGGGATCATCACATCGAGCAAGATGAGATCAGGCCGAACATCGACCACCGCCGAGAGCGCATCTTCGCCATTGTGCACTTCGCTCACCGCAAAGCCCTCCAGCTCGAGCCGCGAGCGATACACTGCCAGCAGCGCGGTGTCGTCTTCTACTAAGAGAATTTTCTTTCGTCTGTCCATATGCCTTTATGGTAGCGTAGATACGAGGCAAATACAATACTTTTGGCGAACAATTGTTTGCCTTTTGTTGGATATATGTCTACTCTGCGAACTTTTGCAGTGCGCTATCGAGCTGTGGGTCGCGGCCAGCATTGCGATCATCGGTGCTCATTTTGACCTCAGTATCTGGCGCAATGCCACCCTGCGAGATATTGCGGCCACTTGGGGTATACCAACGCGCCACGGTGATCTTGAGCTTACGGCCGTCGGGCAGATTAAATAGCTGCTGCACCGTACCCTTGCCGAAGGTCTTTTCGCCGAGTAATGTCGCTGCTTTGTGGTCGTGCAATGCCCCCGCTACGATCTCGCTAGCACTGGCGCTATTGCCATTGACGAGGACGATTGTCTTCATCCCCTTGAGCAGCGCCTGGCCACTACTGTGCACGGTATCCCGCACGACATCGCCAGACTTCTCTACCACCACGACTTTGTTCTCAAGCCACAGGCTTGCGACCTCGCGAGCAGCCGTTACATAGCCGCCACCGTTGTCGCGTAGGTCGAGCACCACCGCCCGTACCCCCTGCCGAGCGAACTGCTCTGCCGCTTGGCGGGCGAGTCGGCCAGTTTGGTCATCAAACCGGGTGATGGTAAGGATACCCACGCCGTCGCGAATCTGGCTACGCACACTGGCATCACTTACCTTGGCCCGGACGATAGTATATTCCTCGGTCGATTCCTCGCGCTGCATCACCAGCTTGACGGTCGTGCCAGCCTCGCCCCGCACTTTGCTTGCCACCACCTCAGAGTTCTGCCCCGCCACCGATTGGCCATTAATACTGCGGAAGATATCGCCGGCCCGCAGGCCTGCCTTGGCTGCTGGTGAGTCATCGACGACACGCACTACTGTTGGATGGTTGCCCCGCGACGCAATCTCCACACCAATGCCGCTCACTTCGCCACTCAGGCTACGGTCGAACTGCTCGGTCTCTTGCTTGTCCATGTAGGTAGTGTAGGGGTCGCCAGTAGCTGCAGCTAGGCCACGATTAGCGCCATCGATCAGCTTCGTGTCGTCCAATTTACCATCATATTCTGCTTTGAGTTTGCGATAGGTCTGCTGCACGCTACTCAAGTCAATGCTATCGGCTGACACCTTGAGGCCAAAGACTGGTGCAATCGCCGCATAGAGCTTGTCGGCATACATCCCTGCCACAAAGCCAGCCCCCAGTAGCAGCACCGCCACGAGCAAGGCTGTGAGCTGCGAGATAGTCAGCTTTTTTGGTTCATCATAGTCATATTTCGAGCGGCTTGCGCTCGCCGTGTCACTCTGTACCATACTATGGTATTATACTACGCCAGGCGACGCGGCAAAAGAGTACAAGCCGCATACCAGGGCTTCTTGCCCCTTGCATTTTTGCCTCATCCTCGTATAATAGACAATTACCATTTTCTAACAAAACAAGTGAGGTTATCTGATGTCTCTTGCCGTTGTCAGCGCAGAAGCAGCGCCTGTTTGCCCATTACCATCCACTGTTGAAGGTAGCTCGCCACTGCTTGCTGAGCCCACTTCTCAGGCTTGCAAGGTCGGGCATCTTGCGCTTGTTGCTGAACTCCCGACTGCTCCGTGCCATAGCAGCGAGAAGCTCGATGCTATGCGCATTATCGACAACGAACGCCACCAGCGCGAGCAAGCCCTCCACAGCGTCATCGATAGCCTCACACGCATCATTGCCAAGATGAAAGGTAGCGCCCGTGATGACCAGCCGCCCATCACCATCACACATAGCGAGATTACCTACTCGGTGCATTATTTCTATGAGCGCTGTCTCGACTGCCGCGATTGTAGCCACGGTTTTGATCAAGACCTCTTGGCACAGGAGCAGCACGGCTTTACCTACGGTGGTGAGAGGCCACCCAGCACAAGCGAGGCAATCAGCAACGTCAAAGAGCTCTTTGTCCTACTGGCTCATATGGCCCAGGCCGATACACACGCTGCCTTTAGCAACAGCTACATTGCCCAGCTGCCCACTGATACCCAGCCCCTCCGGCGCTGCGAGAGGGATGACCCGATTGGTACAGAGTACAACCAGTATGGCTACCGAGTTAGCCCGCCTGAGACGAACAATACCACTGATATAGGCATTACCCAGGCCGACACCCCACACCAGCCTACCCTATCTGCAGCATAGGTTCGAGAGTTCCACCCACCAAAAAACGACCACCGCTATTTGGGTGGTCGTTTGCGCTATGCATTCTCTCTTATAAATAAATATACGTATCGTACGTACTGGCGGGCACCGTCATTTCGCTGTAGTGACCCCAGCCAGGGCCGCCGGCGTTGAAGTAATTGAACTGACTAATGCGGACAGTGTTGCTACCGGCATCGTAGCCCTCGATGTAGACGATGTGCCCATACTGCCCTGCTGAGATAACACCAAGAGCATTGGCTCGTGGAGTGCGGCCGGTTGAGAAGCCAGCGTTGCGAGCGGCAGCCGGCCACATATTGGCGTTGCCCCAGTAGCGTGGTGCGTAGCCGGTCTTTTGGTAGGTTTTCCAGGCGGTGTAGCTTACACACTGGCGGCAGCCATAGCCCAGTGGATCTTCGCCACCACCGGATGCGCCACCGTGCGACAGCGCATTGGCATCAACGGTACAGCCACCAGCCCATGGGTAGCCACCCATCGAGCCATCACCAGAGGTAATACCGAGCGAGCCACCACCACCAGCGTTGCGGATGGCCGCTTGGATGGCATCCTGCTGTGCCTTCTGGACGCGGGCTTTTTCACTCTCGCGGTCGGCGGTGAGCTTTTGGTAGTTTGCTTCTTCGTTTTGGGTACGGGCAAGAAGGTCAGCTTGCTCGCGCTCTTTGGCAGCGAGGGCTTCGCGGGCGTTCTTTTGGTCGGCCAAGACACGCTCAACTTCCTTCTTTTGCTCTTCTAGCTGCTTTTTGAGCTTATTGACCCGGGTAATCGTCTCGCTCAGCGTGGTCTGGATGCTATCGCGGCGATCTTGCTCCACCACATAGTCACCAAGGTTCCGGCTGCTGGCCAGCATCTCCAGCGGGCTAATGGTGCGGTCGACGTACATATCGGCCAGCGTGTCGCCCAAGGCGTCTTGGTTGGCCTTGATGTCGCGCTTGGTCTGGGCAATCTTCTCCTGCAGTTGGTCGTGCTTCTTCTGGCTGATATCAATCTGCGCTTGGATCATCGCCTTCTGCTTCGACAAGACCTCGAGTTCATTTTGCAAGCTCTTCGCCTTCTCGTTCAGCTCCTTAGCCTGCGACTGATACTGCCCAATCTCCTTATTGAGCGCATCGATCTGTCGCTGGTATTCCTCCTGCGACACGGCCGAGGCAGTCCCGGTGGTCACTCCGAGGTAGGTGCTAACTGGCGTACTGAGCGCCATAATTACGGCAGCTGCCACAATGACCGACTTGGTGGCAAGCCCCTTGGTTTTCTTAGGTGCGGCCACAGCAGTGTGGGCACGCGAAACAGATGTGGTGGATTGTTTCATATTTCTTATGGTAACAAGCGGTGTGTGCTTTGTCAACACGGGCCTCCTTTGTATCAATGCTAAATCTTTAGGTAACGGCGGGTGGCCACCAGCGATGAGATGACGCCAATGCATGCGCCTAGTGCCATCATCACCAGGGCGATAAGCCACCAGTAGGATGCTGCCATATCAATGGTGGGCTGGAGGGCCACCCCCCACTTCTTGAGCGAATTGCCCGAGAGAAAGAGCGTAATGATACCCAGCGTGGTCGCAATCACCGCGGCAATCACCCCGTATACCACTGCCTCCACGAGGAATGGCCCGCGAATAAAGCCCCGGTCGGCGCCAATCAGTTTCATCATCTCGATCTCATCGCGCCGGTTGAAGATGGCCATGCGGATGGTATTGAAGATGATCAAGAACGAGATAGCGATAAAGAGCACACTAGCCGCTACTCCAGCCTTTTGCGACATATGCGTCCACTCTGCGATGCGCGTTGTACCGTTGCGCCGCTGGCTCATAAAGGTCGGTGTTTGGGTGGCGCTAATCAGTGGTTTGAGGGCAGAATTGGTATTGACGAAGTCTATCAGCTGCGATGTATCGTTATTGTCATGCAGGGTGATACGGATCGTCGCGGGCAGTGAATTCGTCGCCTCCTTAAGGGCGTTCAGTTTAGCCTCATCGTCCTTGTTAGCCTTGGCAAACTGCTCCTTGGCTTCCTCTGTGCTAATGAAGCGGACTGACTCGACGTTGCTGAGGCGGCGCAAACTCACCAGCACCGGCTGAGCGCGCTCCTCCGAGACATCAGGGCGGAGGTAGATTGAGCGGTCAATATCCTTGTTGATAGCCTGAGCGGTGTCGGCCAGCGAACGCTGCGCGACAAAGGTAGTAAAGACAATCAGCAGTGTAATTGTCATCACCAGCGTTGCAGCAACAGTCAGCCAGGCGTTGCGGCTAAAGTTATTAACGCCGTAGTGGCACATCCGGACAAACGTCAGCCACTGGCGACGGCGGCGCTTTTGCTGCATCAGAGCACGAGCAGTATCTTTGCGGCGGCTCATTGGCGGTAACTCCCTCTGGCTTGGTCGTGCGTGATCTTACCATGCTCGATGGTGATGACGCGGCGCTTGAGCCGGTTAACGATCTCGACATTGTGGGTGGTCAGGAGCACGGTGGTACCATATTTATTAATCTTCTCGAGCAAACGGACGATATCCCAGCTGTGCTTAGGGTCGAGGTTGCCAGTGGGCTCATCAGCGATAAGAATTTTGGGCTGGCGCACAACGGCGCGGGCAATCGCCACGCGCTGGCGCTCACCACCACTGAGCTGATGTGGAAATTGCTTCTCTTTGCCCCGGAGGCCAACGAGGTCGATCACCTTGGGCACTGTGTTCTTGATCTCACGGTTGCTCATACCTGCAATCTCCAGCGCAAAAGCGACGTTCTCAAAAACGGTGCGCTGCGGCAATAGCTTAAAATCCTGAAACACCACACCAATCTTGCGGCGCAGCAGTGGAATATGCTTATCCTTGAGGGTGTCGTAGTCGATACCACCGACCACAATCTTACCCGTTGTGGGCTTTTCTTCGCGAGTAAGGAGCTTGAGTAGCGTACTCTTGCCCGCCCCGCTCGTACCAATAATAACGACGAACTCGTTGGGCTCGACATGTAAACTTACCCGATCAAGCGCCGGCTTGGCATCCTTATCATACCGTTTGGTTACTCTGTCTAACAATATCACTATACCAGTATAGCATATGGCTGAGGGATGGAGCGAGAAAGCTGCTACTTCTCCCCCACCCCCATCGCCAAATACGCCTCAATAAAGCCGTCGATAGCACCGTCGAGGACGGCTTGGGCGTCGTGGGCTTCGTGTTTGGTGCGGGTGTCTTTGACGAGGGTATAGGGGTGAAGCACATAGTTGCGGATTTGCGCGCCCCAGCTAGCAGACTCACCAGTGCGGAGGTCGGCCAGGCTGGCGGCTTGCTGCTCGTGCTGGAGCTGAGCGAGGCGCGAGCGCAAGATAGTGAGAGCCGTCTCGCGGTTTTGGATCTGGCTGCGCTCGTTCTGAATCGCAACGACGATACCAGTCGGCAAATGGGTAACGCGCACTGCCGAGTCGGTCGTATTAACGCCCTGCCCGCCCTTGCCACCGCTACGGTAGACGTCGATCCGGAGGTCTTTGTCCTCAAGCTGCACCTGCTCGGGCTCAGCGATCTCTGGCATCACCTCTACCAAAGCAAAGCTTGTCTGACGCAAATGATCAGCATTAAATGGGCTCAACCGCACCAGGCGGTGCACGCCATGCTCGCTGCGCAGTTGACCATAGGCATACGCACCATGGAGGCTGTATGTCGCACTCTTAATGCCAGCTTCTTCGCCTGTTGAGCGCTCGAGGAGCTCTGTTTGGAGGCTATGCTGCTCAGCAAAGCGTAGATACATCCGCTCGAGCATTGCTGCCCAATCCTGAGCATCGGTACCACCAGCCCCAGCGCTAATCTTAATAATAGCTGGTTGGTCATCGTGCTCACCACTGTAGAGGAGGTCGCGGTGGCGCGCTTGGTAGTCGTGCTCGAGGGCAGCAAGCTGCTGCTCGAACTCTGGTATCATCGAATCATCGCCAAGATCCATCAGCTCCACAATGTCGCTCGCCTGAGCCTGCAGCACCTGCCATGGCTCTATCTGCCCTCGCAGTGCTGCTGCCTGGCGTGACACTTGCTGAGCGTGGGCTGGATTGGCCCAAATTTGCGAGTCGGCCAGCTGCGCCTCAAGCTGAGCGAGCTGAGTAGCTTTGTCAGTAATCTGTAAACGATGGATCGCATCGAGGATATCGGCGAGGAGCTGTGCGGCACGCTTTTTAAGTGGTTGCATACGTCTATTATACCGCACTCTTGAGATACTGACTCTACTATACGGCACAAAGCATTGCTGGCCACAAACCTCACAGCGTATTGCTATGCGTTCACTTGCTCCGTTACCTTTGTTTAAGTAAAGTGCAAAGTCTCGTTGTTATTCCACTATCGCAATACACCAAGCAAAACCGAGAAGCCACCATCGCATGGATAGTGGCTTCTCATGTAAGCAGCATTGCGTCGCCTCGCGGCTTCCCTACTGCGGTTGGACTGGCGTTGTAGGCTGAGTTGGTGTAGCTGGTGCTTGGGGTGTGAGGAGCTTGGTGGTCATTTCATCAATGTGGTCAAGCCGGCGCACGAGGTATGGGTGGTCGCTCAAGGTCTGAGCAAAGCGGTTCATTGGACGGTTGGCGGTGTAGCGCTGCCACTGGCGAGCAGTTTCGTTCATGCCCTCCGCCACATCAGGGCCAACGTGCACCTTGACAAGCGCATTCTTAACAAGCTCTGGATCTTCGGTGTAGGTTAGCGCCAAGCGGTCGGCCGTATACTCAGTGCGGCGCTGCCAGAAACCCGCTAGCCAGCCAGACACCGAGGAAACAAACGGCAGTGCCAAGAACGGCTGCAGATACAGCATAGCTATGGTGTGCTTATATTTAATGTGCCCCATCTCATGGATGACGACCGTCTTAAGCTCATCAGGCGTGAGATAGCGAATTGAGCCAGAGTGCAGCACAATACAGTATGGATTCATAAAGCCAAAGGCATAGGCATTGATGACCGGGTTCTGTGTGACGAAGATCTCTACCCGTGGCAAACCGAGGTCGGCCGCTGTGACGTTAGCCCAGTCGCGCAGCCAAGCATAATCACTATACTCTACTTGCATAGCATTGCCCAGCATCTTCTGCCGCTCCATCCGGATGAAAAACATCCCAACTAGAAGGATGACGCCAAAGAGGATAGCACCACTAAACAAAGCAATAATAAGCCTCAGCCAAAGTGGGACTTGCTCTGTCATTACGCTAGTTTCCTCTGCATGGAAGTGATCAGCCAGCGCTGTAAAAATAAAATACGCCGATGTCATAAAAAAGAAGCCAATAAAGGTGACTGCCAGCACAGTATTATCACTGGGCATATTGGCGCGGGCCACGGCAAGCTGCCCCTTGCTATACTGCGGCGCAGTGGCGGGCTGCGGTGGGTTGGTGTATGGTTGCTGATTCATGAGACTATTCGTTCCTTATCTTGTATTACTTACACTTTGCTTATTTTTTATTATAGTATATCCCGCTCGATTGCAAAATAGCCCTTTTCCCCGCCAAGGTCATTACTTCATTCGGAGTACACATTGCACATCATAGCTGCGAGCAATTCTTAGCCAATCAATGAATATTCTGGAGATGTATTCATTCTTACAAAGGTCTAAGCCATACGGATGCAAAGAATAGCTTACACTCCGCCACCCTGCACCGCTGCAATAAATTGCTCACCACGGTCGGCATAGCTACGGTATTGGTCGAAGCTCGCGGCAGCGGGGCTTAAGATGACGACATCACCAGGCTCGGCTTGCTGCCGAGCGGCAGCCACGACCTCTGTCATAGGCACACTACCAAGCGTGATAATAGGTGCAGCAACATCATAGTTTTGTAATACCGCTGCAATCGCCGAAGCATTCGCCCCCATCGTAATGACAGCACGCACGGCCTCGCCCTGAGCATACACCTCTTGTGCCAGTGGCTCGTAATCACCACCTTTGTCTGCCCCACCAACGATAAGCACTTTAGGCTCTGCAAAGGCACGCAGCGCTGCAATAGCACTGCCCGGTGTGGTAGCAATACTGTCGTCATAATACCGTACCTCATCCTGCTCTGCTACGAAGGCCAAGCGATGTGGCAAACCAGCAAAGCTCGCCAGCCCCTCCGCCAGGCGCTGCGGCACAGCCTGTGGATCGAAGGCGAGCACTGCGCTCAGCGCAGCACAGGCATTCTCAATATTGTGAGCACCGGGCAGTTGCAGGCGATCCGTTGCGCAAAGCCGCCGCTCACCCTGCCAAAAGGCACCATCTTTCACATACACCATGCCATCATCTGGCGTGCCATAGCGATACGCCGGTGGTGGCGTACCCAGGCTGCCACGCGCAACGTCCGTGTCAAGCGACTCAGCAATCTGCGCGGCATATGGATTGCTCGGATGATAAATACACACATCGCCTGGCCGCTGGTGTCGCCGAATGTTCGCCTTGGCATCGACGTATTCGGCAAAATTAACGTGTTTGTCGAGATGGTCGGGCTCAATCATCAGCACTACTGCGATCTGCGGTGAACGCTCAGCATCCCATAGCTGGAAGCTACTCAGCTCATACACCACCACATCATCCGGGCCAATCTGCCCCAGCTGCGCCAGAGCTGGCCGGCCAATATTGCCCACTACATGGACGGTGCGCCCAAGGGCTTGCAGCATAGCAGCGATGAGGCTCACCGTTGTGCCCTTGCCCTTTGTACCTGTCACGCCAATGATCGGCGCGGGGCAGCGTGCGAAGAACTCATTCGTAGCCGACCACACTGTGCCGTCTGTCTCGATCCGCCACGGCGCCAGCCCAGGGGTACGCATGACGATATCGGCATCGCCCAGCTGAGCAAAGGCATCTGGGCCCGTCAATACATCTACCACCCCAGGCGGCACATCAGCAATGCGCCGCTCATCGGCTATCACAATCTCCGCCGCAGGCCACACCTGCCGCGCATAATCATACGTCGCACGACCCTCAACGTCGTACCCAGCAATTGCAACTTTCATACCGCCATTATAGCATACATAGCACCCAAAACACAGAATATACAGAGGTCAGAGAGTGTATCATACTGCCCTTGTTCTTGGTACTCCCTCGTCATTCCCATCGATGGACGGTGACTCCACTTCTGTAGCGGTCTTGTTGATTTTTTGTGTATTTCTTATATAGAGATCACATTGGCATACCACCAAACACAATGCGCCGCAACAGCTCCCTCTTCCTCAATTTGCGCTCACTGCAACTATTGCTATAATATATAGTCTATAGTATAGTCTATAGTTAATTTGAGTATCAACAACGAAGATAAAGGACACAAGCAATGGACACTCAGCCCACTCCTGGCCATAACCAACCAGCTATGACCTCGCCAACGAACACCATGAATATAAATGCATCGCAGCCTGGCAATACACCGCCACCCCACTCGGGTAATCAATTGCTAGCAAACAAGAAACTGCTGTATGGGCTGATTGCTGGCGCGGTGGGTATTGTGCTAGTCATCATTATCATCGTTGTGGCCATGCAGTCGGCGCCACCAAGCCGCAAAGACTTGCAAGACGCCCAAGCGCTCATCCGCACCCATAGCCACACCGAGGATCGCCTGCTGCAGCCACTTTCTCATGGTGAGACGATCGACACCAAGGCATTTGCAGACAACCGCAAAGAGCTCATAAGCAAGCTTGGTAGTTCACGCGCTGTGCACGACGAAGACATCAAGCGTGCGTACGAGCAGTACAAGCACGAGACGGACGAAGCCGTCACTGCACTGGGCAAGCTGCCCAGCTACTACTCCACCGTCGCTACCTTTATCAAAGAGTGCGCTGATACCAACACGCTCAACCGCCAAATTCTAAACTTTGACTTCCGCAAGGGTGGTAGCGCAGCGCTTACGAGCGCCCCTGCACTGACCGATAGCGAGATCGAAAAGGAAGCAAGCAAGACCTATGGCTCGTGCATCGAGCAAGCCAAAAAAGTGCAAAACATCAGCGAAAATGACAACGCACGCAAGCTTGGTGCCGAATACGTTACGTATTACCAAAAGGTCAAAGACCACCGTCTCAAAGCAGCTCAATACTACCGCACACACAGCGACCTAACGAGCCGCAGCAAGTACAGCGGGCAAAACACTGCGCCCAAGATGCCCGACAACAGAGATAGCAAAGCCGAGACATACGTTATCGACGACGGCGTTCTCCACAAGAAGGATGGCAGCCTCACCAAGATGAACAAGCTACTCAACTCGAAGATGGCAGTGTACCGCGCAGCCTAAGAGCACACGTGCAAGACCAACACATATAGCCGACCTTTGCGGTCGGCTATATAGTAGGCAGAAGGAAATAGACTAAACAACCGGTACGGTGTAGTCTTGTGCCATGAATTCCGATCCGCTGAAAAACTTCGTCAAAGTTATCAGGGAGGAAGCAATCGGGCATGTCCTCAGGATTAAGAATCAAGTGCACTAAGTCGCTACTTGGACGACCTAAGGTCACCCTCTTGGAAATCATCAACCTTATCGAATAGTGCCATCAAACTTTCGCGTGTAGGCATGCCCATGACATTCTCCATCCATTGCCACTCTTCCTTAGAAGGTGCATACGGGCCTGCGGTGAGCTCATTCATGGCTGTCAATAAGTCTGAGCATTCCCGTTTTGTGAGGACAATCGTGACAAGGTCGTTGTAACCTTTTTCTTCGTCCCCAGGGCGATAACTTTTGCTGTTAGTCGGATTGTTGCTACTCATACATTATTCTCCTATACTATTACTTCAATAATACAACACAGTCTGATTAATGCAAGTACTTCTCTGCCTACCTTCGCGTCCCATACCTCCACTAGAAAATAGCAAAAATAATTTGATCAAGTTTTTATCTGTCAAAAGACAAAGTGCCACTGCCAAAAACTTCGACTATCACGGTGTAAAAACAAGCAAATATACTAGGCAGAGGTGCTGCTACCCCTGTGTAAACAGCCCTTCCAGCTGCTCACCCAGCCGCACAATATCGCTACGTTCACCACTACTTACACCAGCGAGTGCCCAGGTGTTGGCGGCAATGAATTCACGTGCTACGGCGTTCATCTGCTCGAGGGTCGTACCTTTGATCTCTTGCGGCACCTTGGCATAGTCCTTCACATAGCCATCCCAAAAGAAGCGGCTGGTGTAGAATCCACTAATCTGTGCTACTGTTTGTGCCCCCATTTGGTAACGCCCCAGGCCATAGGATTTGGCTGCCTCAAGCTCTGCCTCGGTAATCTCACCACGCAGCACCGCTTGGAGCTCACTGACAATCAAAGCAAAGAGCCGCTCTGCCTTATCGCACTCTACCTCGCCACCAAAGTCCCAGCTGCTCTCATACTTGCCCACCGAGCCATCACTAAACATCCCATAGGCCATGCCCTGCTTGCGCGCCTTACCAAAGATACGCGAGTGCATGGTGCCCGTAAGGATGTGGTTGAGACAATCTAGCGCGGCGTCTTCTTTGTCGCTGAGCTCGCGCGGGATCTCCATCGACCAGCCAAAGGTGAGGTTGCTGGCCTCTTTGCGACGGATGAGGGTAGGCTTACCACTGTGAAGTTCGTCGTGCGGCACCGCAAAGCGCTCACCACGCGGCAACTGCCAGCTCTCGAGCATACGCTTGATCTGCGCTTTGCGCCCCGCCATTTTGCCAGCGATGACAAAGCGAAGGTTGTCGCTGGTATGGGTACGCCGGTAGTGCTCCTGAATATCGCTCAGCTGCACCCGCGCAATGGTACGTACTCGCTGGTGGTAGGTGTAGATGTCATTCCCCAGCAGCTGCTGAATCTTGGGCCACAGCACTCGGTTATGATTGTTGAGATAGCCAACAAGCTCGCTGCGCACATTGCCCTTCTCGGCTTCAAGCTCCATCTGGTTGAACTTTGGCTGAGTGATAGCCACCTGCTGCAACTGCAAAATACGCTCCCACTCAAAGTCTGCACAGTCCGCCACATACACCATAGACAGGTCGCTCGTCCAGGCATTGTGGTAGGCACCGTTTTTGATAAACTCCGCCTCGTACTCGTGCTCACTCGCAAACTGAGCATTGGCACCAAAGGCCATATGTTCCATAATGTGCGCCGTCTCGTAGATGTCCTTGCTTGCAACATAGCGGTTGCCAGCCCGGAATTGGAACTGAAAGCTCATCACGGTTGCGCCAGGCACGTCGATGAGAAGGCCACGGGCACCATTCTTTAGCCTGACCTCTGTTACTGTGTGCTGCATCTAGCGGTTCTTTTTGCGATTCTGCCGCTGGGCTTTCTTTTTCTTGCGGGCGGCATTACGTTTGCGGTTAACGTCGGCAGTGGTTGGTGCCACTTTTGTTTTGGTAAAGTCGTGGTCACGATTCGCTTCCCCACTCGTGATCTCATTCACACCGCGCTCCACCGAGGTTTCAGCCAGGCGAGTAAGCTCGGTATCGTGCTCGTCGTCGGTTGCCTCGCGGGTGATGGCGTCGGTCTTGCGCACTTGGTAGATTGCATGGAGGACCTCAGCCCGGAGGTTAGCCTGCAGGCTATCAAACAGCTTTTGCGATTCGGCGCGATACTCCACGAGCGGGTCGCGCTGGCCCACGCTGCGCCAGTGAATTCCCTCGCGCAGGTGCTGCATATTCTCTAGGTGCTGCATCCACAGCGTGTCGAGCACCTGCAGATACACTTCACGCTCAATACCGCGCAGTAGCTCGCTACCCAGTTCGTCTTCTTTGTCTTGATACAATTTTTTCGCCGCATCGAGTGCCATCTTGGTCCGGACACGGTCGCGCTTCTCGGCACCGATTTTCTTAATCTCGTTTTTGTCCAGTGGGAAGATCGCGCCAAACTCCTCAGCAAACTTCGGGTTTTGCTTGGCTGGTACCTCTGTGAGGCTCTCTACTGCAGTGCGCAGCAGGCGCTGAATTTCTGGCTTGATGTTGTCGCCATCGAGGATCTTGCGTCGCACAGTGTAGACCACTTTGCGGTGGCGGTTGATGACGTTGTCGTACTGAACAACATTTTTGCGCGCATCGAAGTTAAAGCCTTCGACCCGCTTTTGCGCCGCCTCAAGCGTCTTACTGACCGCTTTGTTTTGGATGGCCATGTCTTCTTCTACCCCAAGGCGCTCCATCAGGCCGGCAATGCGCTCACCCTGGAAGATCCGCATCAGATCATCTTCGGTCGAGACGTAGAATTGGGTGTCACCCGGGTCGCCCTGACGGCCACCACGGCCCCGCAGCTGGTTGTCGATCCGGCGCGACTCATGCCGCTCGCTGCCGATCACCACCAAGCCGCCAAGTTCCTTCACGCCTGGCCCAAGCTTGATGTCTGTGCCACGCCCCGCGATGTTTGTCGCTAGCGTCACGGCACCCTTCTCACCAGCGTGTGCCACAATCTCGGCCTCACGCTCATTATTCTTAGCGTTGAGGATCTCATATGCAATGCCCGCTTTGTCTAGCCACTGGGCGATCAGCTCATTTTTAGCAATCGAGCCCGACCCCACCAGCACCGGCCGGCCTTGCTCATGGTACTTCTTGATGGCAGCTGCCACGGCTTTAAGCTTAGCCTTTTCGGTTTTGTAAATGAGATCTTGGTGGTCTTTGCGGGTAATTGGCTTATTGGGCGGCACCACCACCACATCTAGGCTGTAGATCTGCTGGAACTCCTCTGCCTCAGTAAAGGCCGTACCAGTCATACCACTGAGCTTCTTATATAGGCGGAAGAAATTCTGGAAGGAAATGGTCGCCAGCGTCATGCTCTCTTGCTGGACGGGCACGCCTTCTTTCGCTTCGATCGCCTGGTGGAGGCCTTCGTTGTAGCGGTTGCCGATCTTGAGGCGGCCAGTGTGCTCATCGACAATGATCACCTCGCCATCATTGGTCACCACGTAGTTTTTGTCACGATGGAAGAGCGTCTGGGCACGCAGCGCTTGGTTGATATGGTAGACACTGCGGACATACTCGGGGGTGTACAAATTTTTTATACCAAGGAGTTTCTGCACCTTATCGATACCGCTATCCGTCAGCGCTACACTGGTGTGCTTTTCGTCGAGACGGTAGTCCTCCGGCACAAGCTTGGCAGCAATCTTGGCAAATTGGTAGTAGCTATCAGGGTTCTCAGCCGCAGGCGCACTAATGATGAGTGGGGTGCGCGCTTCATCGATCAAGATGGAGTCCACCTCGTCTACAATGGCAAAGTTGAGCTCGCGCTGACGCACCAGGCCAATCTCATTAACCATATTATCGCGCAGGTAGTCGAAGCCAAACTCGTTGTTTGTCCCATAGGTAATGTCTGCCTCATAGGCCTCGCGCCGTGTACAGGGGCGGAGCTTTTGCATACGTGGGTCGGTGTGGTTCTCGTTGGTATACGCACCATCGTAGAGGAAGGATGCTTCGTTGATAATCACACCAGTGCTAATGCCCAGAGCGCTGTAGATCTGCCCCATCCAGCCAGCGTCACGCTGCGCCAAGTAGTCGTTGACGGTCACGACGTGCACACCCTTGCCCTCCAGCGCATTGAGATATGCCGCCAGTGTGGACATCAGGGTCTTACCTTCACCGGTCTTGAGCTCGGCCACGTTGCCTTCGTGTAGTACCATCGAGCCAATCAGCTGCACATCATAGTGCCGCTCACCAATCACCCGGTCGGCCATCTCGCGCACCACCGCAAAGGCATCTGGCAAGATGGTGTCGAGCGTCGTACCCTTCTTGTGCAGGCGCTGCTTAAGGACCTCTGTTTGCTTGGCCAGCTCTTCATCCGAGAGTGCCTTATATTTGGGCCCAAGCTTGTTAATTTGGTCTACCTTCTTTTGCAGACGCTTCAAGATCCGCTTCTGCGGATCGCCAAAAATCTTCGTCAGTGCTTTTTGCTGTGTTGTTGCCATGGTGTCAAACTTCCCTCGCTTTCCTCTCTAAGCGGCCATTCAATTCAAAAAACTCCCCTCATTATACCGGGTTTGCGGCCGTTTGGGAAGGGCACGGAGCTGGAGTTACTCATATTACTAACGACACCGGTTATCTTAGAGCTCGAGATCCATCGCATCGTCCCGCGAGTCGTGATGGGGAGATTGTGGTATGGGAGTGTCCTTGGGTGGATAGATATTTCCTGGTGCTGGTACGATTGGATCGACCAATACCGAATACGCGCTCAATACCTTCGGATTCTCCGCACATCCCTCGCGTGCTGCTTCTCTGAATATGCCACACAATAGGACAGCAAAACGCCCCATTTTCTGTGCTTTCCTTCGCAGGGTATGCTCGTGTTGTGCGGCGCTAGGCTCAGCACCGCCCCCCCATTCATAAGGGTAATCAGCTCTTCTTGTAGTTCGTCTAGCTTTGTACGCGGCATTTCTTTATCTGTCATATTTACTATTATACTATAAACTTTAATCAGAACATTTGCAGTGGAAGGTCATTCTTATAGCAGGTTCTAAAATTGAGGCACAGCAAAAGACCAACACTCTCCGGAGCATTGGTCTTTCGTAGGCGAAGGCTTCGCCTACTCCGCAGGATGATCCTGCTCGCGCTCGAAGCTACGCTTGAAGCGAGCGAGAAGGCCACGGCGACCAAGGTGCGGCAGCTGGTTCTGCTTGTATTTGCGCAGCTGGCCAGCCAGTTTGCGCTCAACGATGTCGGTAGCAGCCAGGACGTTGAGTGTGGAGTCTTTGGCCTTGATGGTTTGGTCTGGCACGGTAATGACCACCTCTACCTCATATTTATTGCCATGCTCGCCATTGATCTCCTCAATGCGCACCATCGCGCTCACAGTCTTGCGAGCGTGGCGCGACACCATGCGGTCGAGCGCACCGATCTTCTTGCGGATATATTTTTTGGTTGGCTCGTCTGGCGAGTATTTGCCAATACCGGTAATGTCGATGTTTGCGATCATGCTGACCCCTTTCGTGTTAGCAACTTGTGCTTATAGTATAGCATGGTTGAGGAGAAACAGGGGTTGTTACGAGTAAATTATCAGCGCAGATAGAGACGTTCGGCTAGCGATCCCATCCGTTCGGCCATCTTTTTGCGCAGTTCTTTAATATGGTCAAGCAAGGCCTTCGTCTCGGTTTTAGGCGATGTCTCTACGCGGCAGTGCGCCCCTTCGATGAGATTTCTGACATCATGCAACTCTCGTGCATCAGCCTCTGCGCGCTCCAGGTCTTGCTTACCGTCTTTATCTACCGGCTGGAAAAATGTGTACGGCTCACTATCGATCTGACCTGTCTGGCTGCCATAGATACGCTCAATTTGCCCCTGGCCATCATGGCCATTCTTCGGGCGACCGACCTTCGAGCGATACACCACCCAATCATTACTATCAGGTGTCATAATGGTGACAGATGGGTCCAAAACGACCGACATTTTATCAAGCACAACCCCAGACACCTCTATATACTCACCATCGGGGCCTGTCAAAAATATAGTACGCTTAGTGGCATCACCTTCACCTTCTTTACTGAGCTCTGGGTTGGCTTGGACACGGCGCTCCTGCAACGCACCTGGCCTATGTTTGGCATACTCAAAAGGTTCGTCGGTGAGTACACGGCCCATTCTAGCCTGTAGCTTATATGCAATCCCCGACAGGTCTTGTCGTTCTCCGCTTCTTGGGTCTCTTGCTGGCTGATGTTCGTTCATTCTTGCTCCTTTATTACACAATTCTCGTCCTATAGTGCAGTATATTATGGGTAATGTCAAATGGCTGCGAGCTGAGCTGTGATGCTGGGCCATTTTACTTTTGCTGATTTTGATAGCGAAGCAATGTCTTGTACTTCACCTCTACCTCAACGGTGTGCGCTGCAAGGCTATTGAGCGCTTCTATCAGGCGGCCAACCCGTCGTAAATTATCTACTGGGACGAAACTACGCACAGCCCCAGCCTGTGGCTCGGTCGATAGTTCGTTAAGATGAGCCGGGGCAAGATGCGCCACATATGGCTGCGCCGTCTGGCGATCGACCATGAGGCGGTAGGCGCTTGTTTGGCCCGTTAGCCGATACACGTCAACTGCTTGGCCACCCACACAGCGGTCGGCTGCACGGTCAACATAGCCAGAAACAATGAGTGTTGTGTCGCGGAGCGGGTAATCCTCCCTCGCATGTGTACCAACATACTGGACAGCTCGATGCTCTACCACAGGCTCATGATACTGCCACCCAGGAAGGACGTGAGTTTCTATCGCTTCCCACCGCGCAGCACGAGCAAATGCTACACCAGTAATGTGCCGCACCACCGCTTGGCCAAACCATACTGCTGCGTACTGCATAGGAGAAGCAAAATACTCAACGCGTGGGCCGTTTGCTTCGGACGCCACTGCCCCCTACTTGCGGTGCGCCGCACCAATTGCTTCACTAATAGAGACGTAGTCGTCTCGGTCGAGCAGCTCCACCAAGCCTTCGTTGATATCGCCCACGACCTGTGGCCCTTCAAACATCAGCGCTGTCACCAGCGCGACTAGGCTCGCGCCAGCCCGAATCTTCTCGTATGCATCTTCCGCTGTAAAGACACCGCCCACACCAATGATGACAAAGCGGTCGCCATACAGTGCATACGTTTTGTGGATAAGCCGCGTGGTAATAGCCTGAGCTGGCCGGCCGCTAAGGCTACCGGGAGTATCGTCGGGCAAGACACTTGGGTCAGTGAGCTTGCTGCGATCTTTGACGAGGTTACCGATCGTCAGGCCCGCGACATTATGCTTATCGATAATGGAGAGGAGCTTGGCAAACTGCGTCCAGGTCTTGTCCGTCGGCATTTTGATAAAGACTGGGCGCGAGAGCTTCAGCTCATCCACCGCAGTGAGGAGTTTCTCCAGGCGAGCAGGTGTGGTGAAGGGCTCACCGCCATAGGCATTCGGGCAGGAGATGTTAATCTCGTACAGTGGTGCGCAACCAGCTGCTTCAAGCTGGCGAAGGCTGTCGCAGTAGTCGACAATCGCTTGCTTGGGGCGGACTTGCTTGGGGCTGTTCGTCTTGGCTACGGATACGCTCAGCGGAAAGTCGCGCCAGACCCGTGGTGAGTAGCTGCGGATCTGCTCGATCGCCTTGGCGACGCCGCGATTCGCCAGGCCAACATTGACGACAATCGACTGCTCACTGGCCAAGCGACGAAACCACGGCTTGGGATTGCCCTCACAAGGCACGGCCGTTACCGAACCGCCAATCTCAAAGCCGCAACCAATTTTCTTTGCCACAGGAGGTAGATCAAAATCTTTATCCAGCCCAGCAGACAGACCGATGGGATTAACAAAGTTAAGGCCAAGAATAGTCTGCTCGAGGCGAGGATTCTTGTAGCGCCAGCCACTGAGGAGCTGCTCGCCACGGATAGCATGCAGTGCCCGCGCCGTCCAGAGCATCGACTGGTGCGCTGCATCGGGCTGCCGCCGGAAGAGAAGCGGCTTAGCAACTTTGGCATAGCCTTTGCGGCTCATTTTTCTGATTGTGCGCCCCATCTAGAGTACCTCCCTGTTGTTCAGGTATGGCTGCAGCACCGCTGGCACACGGAGCTGGCCATCTGTTGTTTGATAATTCTCGATAATCGCTACGAGTGCGCGAGCCAAGCTCACTGCGGTGCCATTGAGGGTGTGCACTACCTGGAGTGAGCCATCGGCCCGGCGGACGCGGATGCCAAGGTTGCGCGCCTGGAAGTCGGTGCAGTTGCTGCAGCTGGTGAGCTCGCGGTAAGCACCATCAACAGGCGACCAGTACTCAATGTCATACTTCTTAGCAGCTGGTGCACCTAAGTCTCCCGCTGCGATATTTACCACGTGGTATGGCACGCCCAGGCTTTGCCAAATCTCCTCCTCCAGCGCGAGGATTTTCTCATGCATCTGAGCCGATTGCTCGGGCAGGCAGTAGATATACATCTCTAATTTGTTGAACTGATGAACCCGAAACAACCCGCGGCTAAACTTCCCGGCAGCGCCAGCCTCTTTGCGGTAGCAGGGGCTGTAGCCAGCGTAGAGGAGCGGTAAGTCCTTCTCGCTTAGGATTTCATCGGCATGGAAGCCCGTCAGCGGAGCCTCGGCTGTACCGATAAGCATAGTGTCTTCACCCTCAATAAAGTACTCGTTGCTCTCCTTATCGCTCTTGGGTGCAAAGCCCGAACCACGCGCCACGCGGCCACTCACCATGTGTGGCACCGTCATGGGGCGGAAGCCTTTGCCAACAAGGAAGTTAAGGGCATATTGGTAGATGGCATTCTCGAGCAGCATGAGGTCGCCCAGCACATAATAAAACTTCGTGCCAGCCACCTTAGCACCGCGCTCAAAGTCGAGCCAGCCCCGGCTCGTAGCAAAGTCGAGGTGATCCTGAGCTGACTCACGCCGCTCGCCCCACTGCTTAATCTCCACACTATCTGCCTCGCCACCCAGTGGCACATCGGGCAGGGTGATATTTGGCACTGCCTCTAGCTGAGCAAAAAAGTTGTTCTCTACGGTGCGCAGCTCCTCTTCCAGTGTGGCGAGCTCGGCTTTGAGCGCCTTGCCTTTGGCGATGAGTTCTTGGCTGGGTTTGCCGCCCTTCATTTGAGCGGCCGTCTCGTTGCGCGTGGTACGCACAGCATCCACCCGCTGCTGGAGCTCTCGGCGCTGATCGTCGCACGCGAGAAGCGCTGCGATGGACACCTCATAGCCCTTATGGCGCGCTGCTGCCTGCACCTCGTTGGCATGCGCGCGAATATAACGAATATCTAACATAACTATATTATATCAGATACCACGCCAAGCGTAATGGCAATTTGTTCGATAAAACTTCCGGGCACGATGGCCACCCAGCCACGATACTATTGGGCAGGTAGCACGGCCTGCAGACCCCCATTTTTGCCTTACCTTTCTCCTCTCGAGCACTCCATGAGCTAGGAGAAACTAACACAGAACCAGCCCTAGGAGCTGGTTCTGTAGAGGTTGGTAGTGAGCTACCGAGCTTAGTCTGATATCTTGACGATACTCAGGCTTGCATCGGTGATGTTTGCGTCTTGGCCAGCCGAGTAGATAACAAGCTTGAGCGGCGTCCCAGCCGTTACTCGCATCAGGCGAGTGTATGGCATGGTAAAGCGATAGCCGTGTTGGTTGTTGCTCCACACCCCTTCTGGAGTGTCGCGCGCTGTGTCGTTGACAGCCTGGTATACACCACGTGCCGACGATGTATCGTTCAAGCGAATCCGCGATTGGATGAGGTAGACACCATCGCTTGGTGCAATGTACGATTTGCTCCCGGCATCCCACGACCCACCACCGTTGTTTGTCACGACGGTCTTGAGCGGCACTGGTGCAAAGGTATCCTTAGCAATCGTTGCAGCCGTCACACCGCCATTACCATTGCCAAGTGTTGCCGTAAAGATGGTCATCTGGGGGAGGCTCTTCCATTCCATGTCGCAGTTCGCTGCCGACTTCTTCGACAATATTTGGCCGACCGTGCCACCCGCCGGCACCGTGCTACCCGCAAAGGTAAGGCCGAGCTGAGATGTGCCATTGCCCGTGACAGTCATATTTGGTGAGCATGGCTGAGTGCTATTAGTCACATTAATCGTTGCGTTGGTGCCATCCTGGCCTTTGGGTCCAGTAGCACCTTGCTGCCCCTGGATGCCTTGGGCACCTTGTGGGCCGGGCTGACCAGCATCACCCTTTTCGCCCTTGAGATCGGTGTAGGCAATGAGGTTTTGCCAGGCTGTTTCGCCAGTGTAGCGCCACTGGATGTAGAGCGTGCCCTTCTGGAGCTCGATTGTTCGGCCATCGGCACCCGCTGGGCCAGTTTGGCCCTGTGGACCTTGTGGGCCGGGCTGGCCTGGTTGGCCCTGTGGGCCAGTGTCTCCTTGGTCACCCTTCGGGCCGGGTACGCCTTTTTCTCCTTGTGCACCAGGTGTGCCTGGTGTGCCCTGCTCACCCTTAGCGCCAGTGTCACCTTTCGGGCCAGCATCGCCCTTCTCACCCTTCTCGCCTTTTTCACCATTTTTGCCGTCTTTGCCATCTTTGCCGGGCTCGCCTTTGTCACCTTTTTCACCCTTGTCGCCCTTAGCGGCCGATGCACCATCTTTGCCGTTGGCTCCGTTTGCTCCGTCCTTACCGTTGGCGCCATTGGCACCGTTTGCGCCATTCTTGCCAGCTGCACCACGAGCACCATCGCGGCCACGTGCACCATCTACGCCATCACGGCCATTGGCACCGTCTGCACCTCGAGCGCCGCTCGCACCGGCCTCACCACGCGCACCTTGCTCGCCTTTTGCCCCACGCAAGTCCTCGACCGAGGCAATATCGTGCCACGCGCCATTCATAAATTGCCACTGGATTTTCCCATCATGCTGGCGCAAGCTCACTTGGTCTGGCCGCACACCCTTGAAGCCGCTATTGTAGCTGTAGCTCCATGGCCACCACCACCAAAGCAATATAATGATGATTAATAATATCCCAAACAAGACAAATACAAGCGAACGGCTTGCAAATTTTTTGCGGTGTTCATTCATAGCTATACCCCTATTTATACCCTTTTGCCCAATTATAGCACAAGCGTTATAAAATTAAAGAGTACTAGCCACTCTGCCTTCAATTCTCAGTTATCTTTGGGTCTCTTCTCTCGCTCTACCCCTGCTAGGTGTACAGTAGTACTCCTCTTAGCTAGCCAAAAAACCCGCTTTGCTTACCACAGCACAGCGGGTTTTGGCTCTTTATATCGACGCAGTTTACTCGGTACGCAGCGCTTCGATTGGGTCAAGCTTCGCAGCCTTGCGGCTTGGCAGCCAGCCAGCAATGATCGCTACCAGCATCAGGCCAGCCACCACTGCAGCAGCATGCTCTGGCACAAAGACAAGGAGTTTGTGATCACCAAAGTGGAGCTTCTCCGAGATAACCGGGTTAAGCGCCACACCAGCACCCCACGCACCCAGCACACCCAGTGCACCACCCAGCAGGCCAACCCAGGCTGCCTCGTAGCGGAACAAGCGGCCAATATCGCGCCGGCTCGCGCCAAGAGCCTTCATTAGGCCAATCTGCTGCGTCCGCTCCAGCACCGAGATGTACTGCGTGTTGACGATGCCAAAAATACTCACTATCAGCGCCAGCGCACCAAAGCACAGCACAATCGCCTGCAAGATATCAACAAAGCGAAAGAGTGTCTGCTGCAGATCTTTGGCAGTAGCTACAGCGTAACCATCCTGCTCGAGGGATTTCTTGGCGGCTTCGGCATCCTGCTTGGCAACTGCAGTGGCAGACATGTACTTTTGGTATTGGCTCGTGCCCTTGGTACTGTAGTCGCTCAGCTCGCGAGCTACCTTAGCATTAATACCAATGCCACGCATGGCTTGGGTTTGATCGGCCGATTTGCGCGTCACGGCCGCGATGGTAAAGGTCTTGTGCAGCTCCTTGCCATTAATCAGCTCATTTACCCCAGCCTGCCCCTTCTCAGCAAAGACCTGCCCAAGCGTTGCTTCATCGATCTTCTGTGGCATCTGCACCACTGTGACGGTCAGTTGTTTACCAACCATCTGAGCAGGCGATTGCCCTAGTGTCTCGGCATAGCTCTCGGGGATGACGGCTTCGCCGGGCGCGAGCTCAGTACCCTTGCCCAGCTGTTTGCCAGCCACAACTTCAGCCGCGAGCGCACCATCAAAGACACTCACATCACTGCTGTATTTCTTGTCTTTCTTGGTAGCGAAGCTCACATATTTGGGCTGGAGCTGATAGACTGGCCTCACCTTCTCGAGGTCGGTGCGGGCCGCCAGCTTGTCGATGTCTTTTTGGGTGAGGGCTTTATAATCATTGCCATAGCGGTTGATACTATCAGGATTATACTCACGCAGGTCAGCCTGCTGGCCCGATTGTACCCCGATGAGTCGCTTGTCTTTGACGACAAACACCGCCTTGGCATCAATATTACTGCTAATCAGCCGGTCAATATACTGGCGTGCACCCTCGCCCGCCATCAAGCTCGCCATAATGGCGAAGCCGCCCACTGCGATGGCGATGCTGGTAAGCAGGGTACGCATCTTGGCTCGGCGCAGGTTGCGGCCAGCGCGGCGAATAATATCAGTCGTCTTCATGGTTAGTCTGCCCTCCTTGGTGTTGGCTTGGTGGTTGTAGATTTAGCTTTTGCAGTAGCACTTGCGGCTTTTTTCGTTGTTTTCTTGGGCTGCGTGGCAGGTGCTACGGCTTTGGCTCGGCGGCGAGTTGGCGCTTTTTTAGCCCTGGGAGTAGCTGTGGTTGTGTCTGTAGCGCTGTCGTGGTCAATCACCCCATCTTTGATACGAATAATACGCTGGCAGCGCTGCGCCAGATCCTCGTCGTGTGTGACGATGATGAGCGTCGCACCATGCTCCTTAGCATAATTAAAGAGCAGGTCTTCCACCACCGCAGAGGTTGCTGAGTCCAGGTTGCCCGTTGGCTCGTCGGCAAAGAGAATCTGCGGCTCGGCAGCAATTGCTCGAGCGATCGCTAGGCGCTGCTTTTGCCCACCACTGAGGTCCTTGGCTCGCGCTTTGATCTTGTCCTCCAAGCCAACCGCCTCGAGCGCCGCCACGATACGCCGCTTGCGCTGACTGCGCGGCACACCTGCCGTCTCGAGCGACAAGCTCACATTGTCATAGCAGCTCTCGCCACCCTCCACAAAGAAACTCTGGAAAATGAAACCCATCGTCCGCGCCCGAAAGCGGTCGGTCGCCTTGCGCTTGAGCCGCAAGATATCCTCACCATTGATGATCACCTCGCCCTGCTGCGGCTTATCCAGGCCAGAGATGGCATGCATCAGCGTGGACTTGCCCGAGCCCGACTTGCCCAGCACTGCTACGCTCGACCCTTCTTCAATTGCAAGGCTCACATCCTTGAGGGCGGTGAAGGTGTTTTTCTTCTTGCCGTAGACTTTTGTAATGTTTTTTATTTCGATCATTGCGCCTCCATAAGCTGGTAATGTTAATAGCAATTATACCGCAATCGCCCGGCGAGAGCAAACGAAGTGAACAACATTGTAATGTTTTTTCTAGCGCTTCAGAAGCAACATTCTACCAAGGCTGAGTCAAAAAAATCTTGCGTGCGTGGGGGCTGCTACTGCTTCATTTGGGTGGAGTACAAAAACGCGTTGCCATAAAAACACCGCTATACTCATTCAAACGAAACGCCAAACGATCTTGAGCATGATCTCTAGAAGACCGATATCTTCAAAAAAGATTCACTCCCCTGCTCAATAGGACGTGAGGTACGTCTGAAAACAAGCATGGAGAAATTACACTGGTGCCAACGCGCCCACTGCAAGTAGGATGATGAGTAATGTACTCAGCACCAAGCGGTAAGCGACGAACTTATCAAATGAATTGCTCGAGACAAAGCGCAGCAGCCACGAGATCGCCACATACCCCACCACGAAGGACACAACAATCCCCAGTATCATCTGTGGCCAGCCAATTAAGCGGCCAATCTGCTGCGACTGCGTCACGGCCTCCAGCCCACCAGCTGCCATCAATGCCGGAATCCCCAGGAAGAAGCTCATCCGTGTGGCAGTGGTGCGGTCAATATCGCGGAATAGCCCCGAGGCAATCGTCGCCCCCGAGCGCGACACCCCCGGGATGAGCGACAAGCACTGCATCAGGCCCATTGCCATGGCATCGCGCCAGGTGAGGTTGCGCTCATGGCGTGTCTCACGTCCCCGGCGGTCGGCCAAAAACAGTACAATACTCCAAATCATCAGCCCAGCCGCGACAAACCACAGGCCGCGTAGTACCGTCTCGATCGTATCCTTAAGAAGCAAACCAACCACTGCAATCGGCAGCGAACCAATGATGACATACCACCCCATTCGGTAGTGAAACGTCCGCGCCCGCGGGTTCACCACGCCAGCACACCACGCCGAGGCAATGCGCCAAATATCCTGCCAGAAATAAACAATCGCCGCAGCAATCGCCCCAATCTGCACCACCGCTGTAAAGGCGACAAGCCCAGGGTCACTCACCGAGTAGCCTAGCAACTTCTCTGCCAGCATCAAGTGGCCCGTACTCGAGATGGGCAAAAACTCAGTAATTCCCTCGACAATGCCAAGAATAATAATATGAAGCCAATCCATGATGTGTTTTCCTTATGTCTTGTACCAAGTATACCAAGTTCGCCACAAAGCACCAAGCCGGAAATTGCAGAATGTAACATCATAGGGCTCATTCTCAATCTGATCGTAGTGCCCGTAGCGCACTCTCGGGTTGAGATACATCCGGGTTTAGTTTGAGCATGGTTGGTGGGCTATGTTCGTGGCCGATCTATTTTCGTTCTTACACTCAGAAGCGACCATAATGAGACAATGGCCGCTTCTTTGTTCTTGCAGAAGAAGGACTGAACAATAGATGCGCACTGAAGCAAGCAAAGCAGGAGGCTTTACCACCCTCCGCCGCCGCCTCCGCCGCCGCCGCCGCCAGAGAAGCCACCACCAGTCGAGCCACCGCTCGATGACGAGAAGTCACTCGAGCCCACGGAGGTAGAATCGGACAAGCTACTCATACTCGAGACAAACATTGCTGCATTGAAGGCACCTTGGCCAGCATACCAATCGGGCTGAGTGCCTACTTCCTCATAGTACTGCCCCAGCTGCTGGCTCCACTGCTTCTCTTGGCCAAAGAGCACGGCATAGGGCAATACCCGCTCGTAGAGTTTGACAAGCTGGGCGTGGTCATCAATATCAACCTTCTCGGCAGTCTCAGGGCTCTGTAGCAGGCGTAGGCGATCAGCCTCAGCGTAGCGGATATACATCTTGAGCCCTAGCAGGTAGCGGCGCAACGCCAGCCCTTTGTCCGACAGTGGCTTAGCAAAGCCCAGCTTACCAATGATAATCACAATAAAGACCCCCGGGAAGAAGAGGAATTGCAGTCCGCTGAGGAACGGCACAAACATCGTGGCTGCACATAGCAGCAGCACCAGCGTACCCAGCACACCTGCAAGGATGCGGAAGCCCCGTGTGCCCCGCCGGCTTGTGTCGCGCAGCTTGTAGGTGTGGTCGATGAGATTATCGAGCTTCTTGGCATTATCACTCAGGCGGAAGGCGTAGGAGGTATTGTTGCGCAGCGTCTTGAGGTTGATGCGCTCTCCCACCGCAGGCAGGTGACCAAAGATATCGCCCAGGATCTCTTGCTCCTCAGGGTGGAGGCTGCTCACATCTTTGACAACCTCGAGCTTGTACTGTGCCCGCGAGAAGAATGTCTTGGGCTTGACCTCGATCAAACAAATATAGTGCCGCACCGCCCAGTCGATCATCTGCGCTGCCATGGCCGAGCCCTTCACCATCCGGAATGGCCGCACAATCTCTGCCGCTGTCGTCACACTTGTGCTCGGGGGTGGCAGGTATTCTGGCACAATTATCCCTAGCTCCTTGCTCCGGCCAATCGCCCGCTGATAGAGCCAATACACCAGGCTCGAGGCAAGCCCCAGCACCAGCATACTCACAAAGAATATGAGTGGGAGAAGTGCCTCCAGCCGCTCTTGAAACACCTCCCCAGGCGTCTTTTTATATTCCGCAAAGGTGCCTTGCGGGAAGCCCACTGCCAGTGTCATGCCAGCATATGGCGCAAGGTAGCCCACCGAGGCAGTTATGGTGTCGACACTCGGTGACGTGACGGTGCAGGTGGTGCGACTCCCCTGCTTGCCGGTGTAGCACTGTGGCGTCGTCCGGCTGATGGCGGCAAGCTCGGGGCTTAGCTTGAGCGTGGCGGTGGCATTGCTAATGGGCACGCGCCACGATGTGCCAATCACATCCCAGTAGAACTCATTCTTCTGTGTGTCGCCATAGTTCCACGTCACATCGCGCTGAGTGTAGGTAATGACGTACGTCTTGCTACCCGAGACGTAGGTGTCTTTGTTGCCAATGCGCAGGGTGTTGCCCGACCAACTATACTCATAATCATTACCATGCTCATCCTGCACCGAGCCAAGCGCAAAGCTCGTGTGGTGACCCTTGTACTGCGTAACGAACTCTGGCGCAAGGCCATGGTTCTGCTCTGGCGGGAAGTTTGCTGTGATGGTAAGCTTCGTCTTGAGGGTGGAGCGCTTCTCGCTGTCGCGCCCGAGCTCCATATCGACCGCATATTTGGTAATGGTAAAATTATCTTTACTACTACTGCTGCTCGATGATGAATAGGCTCGTACCGATGTGTCGGCCTGCATTGGCACTGCCCCGAGCGCGATGCCCAGCAGCACCAAGCAGACACCAATCGCAGATATCACGCGTGTCATTCTCATGCATTGATTGTGCGCCATGCGGCGAGGAATGTCAAACGCGAGCATCGCTCAAGGATCACTGGTCTATGTAGCGCCTAGACCCTGCAACTTACCGCAGCCTGCTATACTCTCTTGATTGAGCACAGCTCAGACTACTCACCAAATCGCTCTCATCCACCATCAAATATCCCCGCTCATCACTTCCTCTTACCTCTGTTAATCTCTATTCAAGCTATACCGCTTATGCTGTGATATTGCAAATGGTTATGCTATACTCACAGGCAATACCCAACGGCTAATTGGCGAGGTGAGGAGTATAGCAGGAGTGAGACGATATTGGACGGATTTTCGGTTTGCAAGCGTGACAGCAGTGGTGGTACTGGCAGTTAGCTTTGTGCAGCTGCACCAGGTGGCAATGGCCGAGCCCGCCACGAATTCTGGCTCCAACTCATCCACCAAAAAAGACGATAAGCCCGACATCTGCGACCCCAACACGATGCGCTTCAAGACTACAGCGCTGAGCTCCCCGACCGACAAAGCCCGCGCCGCTAAGGCCCTGGCCAACCTCCGCGGCCTCATGCAGCCCATCCGCAACGCTGGCGATGGCAGCACCATCACCGCCGCCAAGCAATACGGCACAGACTACACTGGCGAGATAAAGGGCTCATTCCAGCTCAAGAACAGTGGTAGCTATGCCACTGGTAATCCCACACCCCTCTCTGTCACCTCACCATCATCTGTGCCAGGCACCTACCGTGGTAAGGTCTCAGGCAAAGCACCCACTGGTGGGAGCCGCGCTGTCAAGGCCTTCCGCGCTACAGATGCCGAGTACGAGCAAGGCAAGGTCACTCCTGCCCAAGTGCAGGGCGATGGCAGCTGGACGCTCGACCTCTCACCAGTCGATGGCAGCATTGGTGGTGAGTGGCGCTTCCGTCTCTACGATGCCAGCAGTGGCCAACCCCTCGGCGAGAGCTGGCCACGTGTCACGGAGTACCAAAATGTCGAGATCCAATCCTACGTTATTACCGACCAAACTTACCTCGTTGCCAAGCAAGCTGCCAACACGAACAATACCTTTAGCTTCCCTGGCACTGAGAAGGGCCACAAAATGCTGCGTCTGGTGGATACGCGCAGCAACAAGATCCTCGCTGAGTACTTCCAGCCACAGTTGGCGGGGCTGATCCGCTCGTACGAGTTCTCACCTGGCCAAGATGGTTACGGCACTCATCGCGTGCACTATTCATTTATGTACGATCAGTCGCTGGCGCTGCTCGTAGCGGTTGGTGCGGGCGACAAAGCAATGGCAGACCAGCTCGTCAATGGATTTCGGACCATCCAGATCAAGTCCGGCCGGTCACGCGGGGCCTTTCCCTCCAGCGCCCACCAGCTCGACCCCAGCAACCAGCAGGCGCGCTATTATACTGGCGGTGTCGCCTTCGTCCTCTATGCGCTCATCCGTTACCAAGAGAAGTTTGGTGATATCAATGGCGTCAGCAGTATGGTGCGCTCTGCCCTGGCCTGGGTCAAGACTAAGAAAAGCACATCCGGCCCCGGTGCTGGCCTCTACCGCGGTGGCACAAATATCAATGACGATGACAACAACAAACAATTCGAAATCGCCTGGCACTCCACTGAGCACAATACCGACCTCTGGCATGTGTACGAGCGAGCCTCTCAAGTCTACGGCGACGCCAGCTACCGCCAAGAGGCCGACAGCCTGGCCAAAGTCATTATGGAGAAACTGTGGAACAAAGCCGAAAACCGCTTCGACCAAGGGCTTGACGACCATGCCAAAGCGCTGGACACCTCCAGCTGGGGCTCTATCTTCCTCAACGCAATTGGTGAGTACGACAAAGCCAAAGTCTCGCTAGCCTACACGCGCAACTTTGCCATGAGCCGCGCAGGGTCTCAGGGCTACACTCCATACCTGACTGGCACGTACACCCCCACCGTCTGGTTTGAAGGGACGTTCGGCGTCACCCAGGCCTATAACGTCGCAGGCAACAAAGACGAAGTTGCTGCCAGCGCCCAGCGAACGTACCCATCTCAGGGAGCTAATGGTGCCTGGCCCTACGTTACTAATGTTGACGAAGCAAACCAAATGACGAACGCTTACTCCGTAGCCTCTACTGCGTGGTACTTACTGGCTACTGCCTACCCTGATGCCATTTGGTCAGAATGCCGCACCGACAAAAAGCCCGACGAGAAGAAGCAGCCGCCAATGGTGCGCCACATCGGCAAGGTCACCCTAGACAAGTTCCTCGCTGGCGAAGACAAGCCACTGTGGGTCTTCATCCTTATCTCACTGCTCGCTCTCTTGGTTGGCATTGCCGCGCTTATTCTCTACCTTATCCGGCGTTATCGCGCCAAGAATACTGCCGCCACGCAGCTAGGTAGCAAAGATAGCAACACCCCTCCTGGTGAGCCACCAAGCCCGAGTGGTGGTAGCGGTACGCCTCCGCCAAGCAGTAGTCTACCACCTCCAAGCGGCTCATCACCCAGCGGCCTGGGCGGCCTCGCAATGAGCGCTCCACCACGCACCACCACTTCACCGCCACGCCGCCCTGGCACAGCACCTAGCCGCGGCACGTCCATCGCCGTCCAGAGCGGCACCTCGCACCCCACATCACCGCGACCCGCGCCAAGCAGCCCACCACGACCACCAAGTGTATCGGGTTAGCTCGTAGCAGTGGGAGTACAAAACACCACCAGCAAGTAGCTGGTGGTTTTGTTTGTGTAAAAGGCTTCTGCTATTTGTACCGTGCTGCGGCCTTCACCTCTCTAGGATTCTGCAGATGAGCTTGTACTCTTGCTGGGAAGGGTGCGGCTCTACGCCGCTATCTTCATTGCTTCCGCTGGTGGGTCAACTGGCCGCTCTACTACCTCGTACTCACCAGAAAATTCGTGGTACACCGTAGAAAATTGCTTTGTCCTAGCACCAAGCCAGGCTTTATCATCCTCTATAATAATATCTTTTTCCCTTACTGGCGCTGGTGAAGCATATACCACGCCAGCCGTGTCGCTTCGGGCCACTGCCATGGTGTGCGCTATCGAAGCCGCAACTGGCTCATAATAGTCACTGCCAGACCCTTGATAGCATGAGTGAAGCACTACGCGGCACAGCCCCTGGCTATCCGGCTTCATCAGGGCAAAGAGTTGCGCAAATGTTGGATCAGAGGTAATATCAATCGTCGATATGCCCGGCATATCCATTGCCTCATCAAGCGACCAGTCAGCCCCCACAAGTGCACTGCTATTCCCCTGTTCTGGGTCCATTCCCATCGTTATTACACCTGGCGAGCCATGCCCTGCCAGAATAACAGTCGAGGGCTGGATGCCACGCTCTTGCAAAAATGCAACGTAGTATGGTATATCATACTCCACAAAGCCAACCTCAAAGTGTAGTGTTGCGGATGTATCACGATCACTATGCCGCTGATTGATATTGAAGAATGCACCATTATGATCATCCAGCGGTGTATTGCCCAGCACAACAGTCACTGGCTTATTTTGTAGTGTCTCAAGTGTCTGGGGGTCTTTATCAATCACATGCTTCATCAAGTCTATTTGCTTTGAATCAAGGTCACCAAGCATACTGATACCAGTGTGCTCATACACATCCAGCAGCGCACGAATACCACAGCGCTCTATAAGCTGCACTGTCTTGATGAGGTCTCGTTTGTGATTCTTGTAGTAGCCCTCGAGCTTGAACTTCTCACTCACCGAGTGGAAGCGATTATGGAGCCCTGTCGCCATCCGCAGCGGCAGCTTTGAGTTTTCATTATAGCCGCGCCATGCCTGCTCTAGTATGTCCACCGCAAAAAGTGTCTGGCTCTCGTAAAGCTCATCCTGGCTGTAGCGTTCTGTCGGATATAGCCGTTCCGTTAGCTCACTCAGCCGGCATACCCGCATGCCATGCAGCCTGTCCTTGGGTATGATTTCTTCTGCAGCCGGCGAATGGAGTGTCTTGACGACTGATGAGTGTCCCGCCATGATAGTATAGAGATTGAGCAAGTCAACTGCATGTTCATGATCATCCGACTTTTCGATACGAGCCGCCTGCCATAAGGTATGCATGGCGCGCTCGTCATCATGCTGACTATCTTTCCACAGATGCGCAATCGTTTCGCGCGGCAAATAGCGACAGGCAAACCGAAGCGTCTTGGTTGCTGCAGCACTATATGCCTGATCGGTCAGCTCTTCTTCGTCCGTTTTTTTATGACGATAGGTCTCTGCAATGAAGAATATTTTCAGTGCTGATTCTATCTCATCAGGATTATCCAGCTCGTGCTGCTTCGCAAACTCCGCTGCCAACGACTGCCGCGCTGTTTCTTCCTTAATCCAGTAGCGCCATGCGGCACTCACGTTACCGCCAGCATGGTCCTTCATTCTGTTAACCCGAGCTAGCTGGTGCACTGCTTGCATCAAATCACTTGGTTCTGTTGTTTGCTCAAAGCGTTTCGCATCATGCATGGCAGCATCGCGTGCGCGCGGGTCATTCTCGTATTGTGGCATTGTCTTTCCTCTTTTTGGTGTCATTATTATGTAGGGTATCGTCTCATATGTCAAGGGTGTATTACCTAAATATCAAACCAACAGCAATCCTCCCGGTGATTGCTTTATTCTCGGCCAGACCTTCTTCTTACTCTTCATGTATAGAGCATAGGCGAGGGAAGCCAAATTAATCCAGATTTACCCCTGGGTATACCGCCCGCGTCGTTTCGTCGATGTCGCTTTTGAGCTGCGGGAACGGCACACCTTCGCGCGCCGTGACGCCTTCAAAAATCCAGAAGACGCGCTCGCTAAAGCCCCAGCCACAGGCCGGCGGCATGCCGTATTCCAGCATCTCTACGTAGTCGATATCTAGCATCATGGCCTCCTCATCGCCGGCATCGCGCATTTGTTGCTGCTCCACAAAACGATTCAGCTGGTCGATCGGGTCATTCAACTCACTAAAGCCATTGCCAAGCTCGCTGCCAGCAATCACCGGCTGGAAACGCTCCACCGTCTGTGGGTTATCCGGGTTGGTTTTAGACAGCGGGCTGATAAACTTGGGCGTATTGACCAGCCAGACCGGCCCAGCCACCGTCTTGCGAATATTCTTCCACAGTTTATCGATGCCGCGCGGGATGGAATCAGTCTTTTCTACCTCTAGGCCATGTTCTTTCAACGTGGCAGCTACCTCGTCGATCGTGGTATTATACACATCAATCCCGTAGTGCTTGTTGATCACCTCAGCATAGTCCCACACCTGCCACTGGCCGCTCATATCGACCTCAAACTCGCCCAGGGTAAACTGCAGCGTGCCAAAGGTTCGCTCCAGCACATACTTATACATGTCTTCCATAAAGCGCATGCCCTGCTGCCAGTCCCAATAGGCGGCGTACCACTCCATGGCGATGTGCTCGGGCAGGTGCTCATCCGAATAATTCTCGTTGCGAAAGCGCGGGCCAATATCATACACCTTCTCGAACCCGGCCCCCAGCAGGCGCTTAAGCGGCAGCTCGTGGCTAATCCGCAGGTAGAACTGCTGGCCATCCAGCGCATCCATGTGGGTCACAAACGGGTTGGCATCCGCCCCACCGGTGGTGTGCTCGAGCACCGGCACATTGACCTCAGTAAAGCCATGTTGGTTGAGGTAATCGCGCGTCGCCTGCCAGAACGTGCTGCGGCGGTAAAAGCGCTGGCGCACCGCCGGGTTAACATTCATATCCACATAGCGGCGGCGGAAGCGCTCTTCTTTATTCTCCAGCTTTTCGGGCAATGGCCGCAGGGCTTTGGCCAGCAGCCGCAGCTCGCGCACGCCCACCGAAATCTCACCCGTCTTTGTTTTTAGCACCGTGCCCGTCGCCTCCACAAAGTCGCCTGTGTCGAGCAGCTTAAGCTGCTTCATACCCAGGATACCACGCGGAGCATCGAGCTCAGCCATCGTATCGCGCTGCAGGTAGAGCTGCACTTCGCCACTCGCGTCTTGCAGCTTGATGAAGGCCAATTTGCCAAAACTGCGAATGGACACCACGCGCCCAGCCACCGTCACCTCCTGACCAGCCAATTCATCGTACTGCGCCACCACTGTCGCACAGTCGTGTGTGCGCTCGGTGTGTGCCGGGTAGGGGTCGAGGCCGAGCTCGCGCAGCGCTGCTAATTTTCGTAATCGTTCGTTTCGGTAATCTTGTAATGTCGCCATAATTGCTTGCTATTATAGCGGAGAATGGGATGGTTGTCGACTAGGACGACAGCTTCCGCTCTGCTCCACCAAGTTCTCAGCGCAGTGCGACGCACAGCAGCCAATCTCTCCCCTATTTTGATTGCGAAGAAGTAGGTGGCGGTGCGCAGGCAATTGCGTGTGCGCCAGGGCCAGCTGCAGTCGTCGAGGCCTGTGTCTTTGCACCCGTACGCCCGATGTGGGGTGATGTCGTCATATTCCAGCCACCCTTGCCAGTCTTGCTTGGGCCAGTTGCAATGGCAATTGGCACCTGGTGCGCCTCACCTTTTGCGCTGGATGGATACACCAGTGTCGCTTGTGTCCGTTCTTGCGCACCTGTTGAGAAGTTGATCATCGTAAGCCGCGTCGTGCTGCCATCAGGGTTTGTGATGGTTGTTTGTGGTTTTTCTGCCGTCACAGATATCTCTTGGCGGGTTGTGTCACGGCAATGCGTCTCGCCAGTAGCCGGGTCGGTTACAAAGGGACTCTCTGCATACTCCGCTAGCTCACCAGAGGTAGGCTGCGCTGCAGTAGCCGAGGTTTTTTCGCCAGGCTGATAGTGCTGGTAGCCAAGATACCCACCACCAATCAGCGCTGCCGCAGCTGCCGTCAGTGCAGTGAGCCGCCGCAGCGCTAAGGGTGTATCGTGCTGAGATTTCGGCTGATTATGCTCATGGTTTAGCCAATTATGTGTATGCTTCTTGTGGGAGTAACGTGCGTGTCGTGGTGTGTATCGAGCCATCGTCGGTCTCCTTGGGCTGTTAATGGTTGATTACTTATCATAGCATAACATCGACGATAATGCAATGATGGTGAACTGCTTATGTTTGAGGATGGTTCTTGCATATTGCCCGCAGATTGAGCACTATTAGGCCGAGTTTTCTACGTATATTTGCGCCTTTCTCATGCCAAGATCAGAGGTCAGTTACTCACCATGAGCTTTCTCGTGTCATCAAGCAAATGCAATAGGAAAAAGGCAAACGCACACCATAAATAAACCACAAGAGCCGGAGACATGCGCCATGTGCAAATCAACCCCTACCCCTGCCGGTCCTAATAAAAAACCGAGCAGCTCGTACTGCTCGGCCTATTATCTTGAGATACGCTTATTGCACCTGCTGAATAGTGTAGGTGATCTCGCCCTTGGGGGTGGTGATCGTCACCTGCTCACCTGCACGGTGGCCCAGCAAGGCTTGGCCAAGAGGTGATTCGTCGCTGATCTTATTCTCCAGCGGATCGGCCTCAACTGGGCCTACCACAGTATAGGTCTTTTCTAACCCAGCGTCCGACGCGAGGGAGACGGTGCTACCTAGGTGGATGGCACCAGTGCTTGGAGCAGTAATCTGCTCGGCATTAAGCAAGATCTCCTCGATTTCGGCAATGCGCGTCTCTACCACGCCTTGCTCTTCGCGTGCGCTATCGTACTCGGCATTTTCACTCAGGTCGCCGTAGTCGCGAGCCTCAGCGATCTTCTCGGCAATTTCGCCGCGGCGACCCTTCAGCTCCTCCAGCTCTGCCTCGAGCTCTTGGCGGCCAGTATCGGTAATCTGGTAGGTTTTTTTCATTATCTTCATACTCCTTTCTTGCAAAGTCGGTGAGGCATGCCAGGGGCATGGCTATACCTTGCGACAAGCTCCGCAATGGTTACCCAGTGTAGCAAGCAATTGGCTTGTCGTCAAGCGCTGCTGCTTGCCTGTCCGGCGATCTACGACCTCCCACTCCTCTGTCTCAAGCAGTCGGTCGCTCACCGTGACGCGGGTTGGCATGCCGAGTAGCTCTGCATCGGCAAATTTTTCCCCGGGACGAGCGGCGCGGTCGTCGTATAGCACCGTAATACCAGCATGCTGCAGTGTATCATAAAGCTTATCTGCCGCCGCTACCGACTCCTTGCCAATCTGCACCAAGTGTACGCGGGCTGGAGCTATTTCCTCAGGCCACACTAGGCCTTTGTCGTCAGCGAGTTTCTCCACAATCACACCCATCACACGGGTAATACCAATACCGTAGCTGCCCATGTAGGCGTGGTGCTGGCGGCCATCCTCGCCGGTAAAGACCAGGCCCATTTCCTCTGATTTTTGGGTACCAAAGTTGAAGATATTGCCCACCTCGGCTGTGCGACGTTTTTGGTAGACTTCGCCAGTCTCAGGCGAAATATCACCTTCTTTCGCAAGTTTAATCTCGACGAACTCGCTTGGTCGCGGTATATCACGGCCCCAGTTAGCGTTATAGGCATGCTGACCAGTTTTATTGGCACCAGTTTCAAAGTTCACCATATCTTCACATGAATCATCGACAAACAGCCGCACATTCTCTGGTAGATTATATAGCCCAGCAAAGCCTAGCTTCGCCCCTGTTGTTGCCTCAATCTGTTCACCATCCGCTAGGCGCAGCCACGATACGTTCGCCACCGCCTTAAGCTTATCTTCGTTAATTTCATAGTCACTCCGTACTACCGCCAGCAACATACCATCTGGCGAATCGTACAACATTGACTTAGTGCTAGCTGTGCGCGGAATGTCCAACGCTTTCGTCAGTGCTTCCGCACCAATGATATTTTCGTCATCTAACATGCCTAATGGTTTCATGACGGCACCAGCATCCGGGTTCGGCGTTGCACGCACCGGTGCAACTTCGGCGTTGTAGGCAACATTCGTACTTGGCACGATGAAAATATCGTCCTCACCTGCCTCACAAATCGTCTGGAATTCGTGGCTAAACTTGGTAAAAGCTCCGCCGCTGGCAAACGTCACGTAGGTGTCATTCCCCAAACCAAAACGGTTGTAGCAGCGCTTATAGGCCTCGATAACCGCTTGGTAGTAAGCGTCCAAATCTTCCTTACTAGCGTGGATGCTATACATATCCTTCATGATAAACTCACGCCCGCGCATGATGCCGCTCTTGGCGCGCAGCTCGTTGCGGAGTTTGTTCTGGAATTGGTAGACGCTGATGGGCAGGTCTTTGTAGCTTTTAACGTAGCTACGCAGCAGTTCGATAATCGGCTCCTCGTGCGTCCAGCCAAAGCCGACCTCAGTGCCATCCTGCAGGTGCGACTTGAACCACACATCCACCAGCTCATCGCTCCAGCGGCCAGTCTCCTGCCAAAGCTCCTGGCGCTGCAGGGTGCTCATCAGCAGTTCTTGGCTGCTGATGCGGTTCATTTCCTCGCGGACAATCTGCTTGATATTCTCCAGCACGGCCAGGCCCAGCGGCGTGTAGGAATAGACGCCAGCCATCGTCTTGTGCACGTAGCCAGCGCGAATCAGCAGCTGGGCGTTGTGCGCCACCTCGTCGGCGGGGGCTTGTTTGCGGGTACGGGTAAAGGTGTGTGATAATCGCATAATCCTCCTTATAGTAGCATATTTTGTGCGGTACTACCCCACCATAAAGACAAACATCGCCAAAAATGCAATCGCATTCTTGAGCATATGAATGAGAATGCCGGGCCATATTGTACCAGTCGTATGACGCAGTGTCACCAGCACGATGCTGAGCATCGCGACATCAATGCCGACATTAAGCTGGCCGTGCACATAACCAAAGAGCCCACTCACGACCATCGCAATAAGCCACAGTGGCATGTGCGCAGCGTGGAGTTTGCTATACAAATAGCCGCGAAACACCAGCTCCTCGGCCACTGGTGCTACTACTACCAACATTGCAAAGGCGAGCAAACGCTCTGCGCCATAGAGCTGCTTGAAACCGAGATTTTGTGCCTGAGTCGCATCAAAGCCGGGCAGCCACTGCTTGGCCGCCGCCAGCGCAATCATCGACAGCACAATGTAGATAATGAAGCCCACCAGCGCCCAACCAAAGTCGCGCCACTGCAGCGAGCGCCGCCACCCAAGCTGGCGCACGCTTGTGCGAAAGCTCGCTGGTGCCTTGGGCTGTGCACGCCGCACCAGCCACGGCAGGCCAATCAGCAGCGCCAATGCCACCACATAGACCGCCGTTTGCATCATGATAAGCGGCAAGACCGGCACCGACTCTTGACCATGAAAGAGAAGGTAGAGTACCACACTACAGAGTAACCCTGCCCCCATAAAGCTCAGCCAGACCCACAGCGGCCAACCGAGCCACGAGGCAACGCGCAGCAGGCACTGGCGTGGCGTGAGCGGTGTCTTGGGCCGGGAGGCGTGAGCGGCTTTGGGTCGGAGAGTAATACGTATCATGAAGTGAGTTCCTTATGTATTACCATTACGCGATTGAGCAACCATAGCTCCCTGCGCTGCAACCCTCCACGATAACGCTCTGCCCTGCTACACTGCGTAACCTGCATCAGTGCACCAACTTCCCTATATCAGCAATCGTCACGAGCACAATCAAGCCCAGCAAACACAAGAAACCAGCTGCTTGGATATTCTCTTCCATCTGCTTGCTAAGTGGCTTGCGCAGCAGGCGGAAGATCGCCATCACTGTCCAGCGGCCACCATCGAGCGCAGGGATGGGCAAGATATTCATCACTGCCAGCGATAACGCAATGATCGCCGTCAGCAGCAGCACATGCACCACGCCAGCCTGCCCCGCTGCTGGGAAGATAATGGCAAAGATCCCCACCGGGCCAGCCACGGCATTGCCCACCTGTGATAAGTTTTGCTTGGCCTGCTGGCTCGTCGCGCTGTCGCTGCTAAACTGCTGCACCAGACTGGTGGCGAGATTTACCACCATATCACCCAGGCCTTGGAGCGTCACTCTAGTAAGCTGCGCTGTTGTCACCACACCCACAATCGGTGCCGACCAGGTGGCGCGGATCGTATCTTGCTGCTTGGTGAGCTCTGCCCCTAGGTAGCCTTTGCGGTCGGGATTATCTTTGCGCAGCGCCACCATGGCAGTGGCTTGCTTATCACCGCGGGAGTACACCACAGGCACAGTTTCGCCCTTGTGCTGGCTGGCAAAGTGTGCGAGGTCGGACGTGCTGCGCACCGTTTGCCCAGCCAGTTGGCTAATTGCATCACCCTGGCGGAGACCTGCCTTGGCGGCGGGCAAGCCAGGAGTAAGTGTGCCCAGCTGCACTGGGTGGTTGCTCACCACTGCGTCGCTTGGTAGGTAAAATTGGTTGTCGATCATCTTAGGCAAGCCCACCCAGGCGAGGCCAGTGAGGAGCACCACTGCAGTTAACCAGTTGACGGTCACGCCAGCCAGCAAGATCTTGGTCTTTTGCCAAAAGGTCGCTGCGCCATAATCACCAGGCTGATCAGCCGCATCGTGCTCGCCCTGCAATTTAACAAAGCCACCCAGCGGCAGCCAGTTGAGCGAGAAGCGGACATTCTCGCCCAGAATACTTTTTTTGATCACTTTGCTATAGGCCTGCGGTGGAAAGCCAATGCCAAATTCCTCCACCACCACACCATTGCGCCGCGCCACAATGCCGTGGCCTAGCTCGTGCGTTGCCACCAGTAGCGTCAGTGCGATTACCCCAATAATAATACCAATGACTATTTCCATATTCCTCCTTCGTTATCCTCCAAAGCGTCGCTGCCGCCGGGCATACTCGGCCAGCAAAGCATCGACGTCGGCGTGTGTCATATCTGGCCATGGCTTATCCAAGAACAGCAGCTCGCTATAGGCGCTGCGCCACAGCATGAAGTTGCTCAGCCGCTGCTCACCACTGGTGCGAACGATCAAATCACACGGCGGCACATCTGGTGTATACAAAAATTGCTCAAAGATCTGGGCTGTTACTTTCTTATGAACCGAGAGCGTTTTACGCAAGCGATTGACCGCGTCGATAATCTCCTGCTGCCCACCATAATTAAACGACAGCACCATCGTGCCCTGCTGCAAATCCTTGGTGGCAGCCTCAGCAGCATCGATCGCCTTCTTGACCCGCCGGCTTAGGCGCAGGCGCGTCCCTGCCACACGGATGCGCACCCCATGCTCGATGAAGATCGGCAGATCGCGGTCAAGCATCGTCACCAGCAAGTTCATCAAGTGCTTGACCTCTGGGCCGCTGCGGTGCCAGTTCTCGGTGCTAAAGATATAGGCGCTAACGTACGGCACACCACGCTCGATGGTAGTAAGGGCAATATCGCGCAGTTTCTCATAGCCAGCGCTGTGCCCCTCTTGGGCAGAGAGGCCACGCTGCTTAGCCCAGCGCCGGTTGCCATCAACAATATAGCCAACATGCTGCGGCAATTGCGTGATAGCACTCATGCCTGGCTCCATGATGGGCGGTTGGTTGCGTACGTCGGCAGAGAGAATGTCATTAAATCGTCAAAATATCCTTCTCTTTAGCGGCAAAGGCGGCTTCTATCGTGGTTTGGTGCTGCGCCATGAGGCGATCGATCTCCTTCTCCACTGCCTTCACGTCATCTTCGCTCAGCTCTTTGGCTTCTTTGCGGCGCTTGGCATCCTTCAGGGCGTCTTGGCGTACCCCACGCAAGGCAATGCGTGCTTCTTCTACCTTCTCGCTGGCTTGCTTAACTAGTTGCTTGCGGCGCTCCTCTGTCAGTGGCGGCACTGGCACACGGACGACGTGACCATCGTCGCTCGGGTTAAGGCCAAGCGCTTGATCGGCTCGGATGGCGCTCGCAATCTTTTGCAGATTAGCTGGGTCAAATGGCGTGATCTGCAGCAGTGTTGCCTCTGGTGCCGTCACGTTAGCCACTTGGTTGAGCGGCATACTGGTGCCATACGCCTCAACCATAATGCCATCAAGCATACTGGCGTGAGCCCGGCCAGTGCGGATCTTCCCCAAGCGCTCCTCCAGGTGCTCTAACACATGGTTCATCTTTTCTTCGTAGGGGGTGGTATCAAACATCGCGATCTCCTTCTTGGTTTTCCTTTATTGTACCATTATTTGCTGGGGTGTGAGGAGAGTTTACATAAAAAACGAGTGGCACATTTCTCGTGCCACTCGCTACGCAAAAGCTTACTCTCTCGTGACTACTCCGTCACGCCCAGCTCAATCCGCTTGAATTGGCTGACGCGGACATTCTCGCCGCGCAGTGCCACCTGCTCTTTGATGAGCTGGCCAACGGTCTTGCTGTCATCAAGCACAAAGGCTTGCTCGGCCAAGACCTGCTCGGCGAAGTGCTTCTTGAGCTGCCCTTCGACGATTTGATCACGCATTGCCTCAGGCTTGCTTGCCAAAGCATCGCTGGCGAGAAACTCCTGTTTCTTGGCGTCATATACCTCAGCTGGGATGTCGTCCATCGTGGCATAGCGTGGGTTCATCGCAGCAACCTGCATAGCAATCTGGTGCGCAAACTCCTTAAATTCAGGCAGGCGGGCCACAAAATCTGTCTCGCAGTTGACCTCGACCACTACACCGATCCGACCACTGTGAACATAGCTCTCGATCAACCCTTCGCGGGTCTCGCGGTCGCCTTTTTTCTCCGCTTTGGTCAGGCCCTTTTTGCGCAGGGCATTGAGTGCTGAGTCGAAGTCACCTTCGGCCTCCACCAGCGCCTTCTTAGCATCGGTCAGGCCAATGCCGGTTAGTTCCTTGAGCTTCTTGATGTCGTCAATTGTCACTGCCATGGTTAGTTCTCCTCCTTCGTTGCCTTGCCCTCGTTGACTGCTGCGCTGAAGTAATCGAGCATCAGCTGCAGGCTCTTGATCGCATCATCGTTGGCAGGGATAGGATAATCCACCAAGTCGGGGTTTGCGTTAGTGTCAACAATACCGATCACTGGCACACCCAGCGTCTTCGCCTCGCGCAATGCGTTGTTGTCGGCCAAGATATCGAGCACCAATACTAGGCCAGGCTTGCCATTAAGGTCTTTGATGCCACCATATTTGAAGTTGAGGCTATCGATTTCTTCTTGGTAGCGCTGGACCTCCAGCTTGTTGTAGCGCTTCTCAAGGTCACCACTAGCCATGCGGCGCTCCAAGTCTTTGAGCTTCTTGATCTGCGCTGTGGTGGTCGTCACATTAGTGAGCATCCCGCCGACCCAGCGGTTGGTGACATATGGCTGGCCAACTGCCTCGGCAGCTTGGCGAGTGATATCTTTAGCCTGCTTCTTGGTACCGACGAAGAGAACTTGCTTGCCGCTTGCCACTGTTTTACTAATGATGGGCAGCGCCATATTCAGCGCCTCGACCGTCTTGGCCAGGTCGATGATGTGGCTATCTTGCCGCTTACTATGAATGTATGGTGCCATCTTTGGATGCCACCGGCTGGTCTTGTGCCCAAAATGAGCACCGGCTTCAAACAAAGCCTTGATATCTGCCTGCACGGCCATATCGCATTACTCCTTTTTGCCTTGCCCCACACGGTATGGAGTGGTGTGGAGCTGTGTCGTTATGGTTGGTTACGAGAGAATTATAGCATATGATGGCTGAATATTAAAGGGGCGGTAATCAGCACCAACCTTCACCGTTCACCTTTTGACAACCCCCCATCCTCTCTGCTACAATATAGCGGTTATGAAAAGCAGTATTCACCCACAAACCTACCGCCCTGTCGTATTTAGCGACGATCAGGCGGGCTTTGCGTTTTTGACGCAGTCGACGGTCGCGACCGACGACACTATCACCTGGGAGGATGGCAACGAGTATCCGCTCGTCAAGGTCCATATCTCCAGCAAGTCTCACCCATTCTTCACTGGCGAGGAGAAGATTATCGACACCGAGGGCCGGGTTGACCGCTTCGAGGCACGCCGCAAAGCTGCCGAGGCACGCCGCGCCGCTCTGGCCAACAAAGCCAAGAAGCAAAACGCCAAAAAGGCTGCCAAAGCTGCTCAAGCCAGTGCTGGCAAAGACGATTTCGCTAAGGCTGCGTAACATATTTGTAGAGCAATGGTACAACGCTCACCCTTTTTCTAAAAGGGTGAGCTTTTGCTATATGCTAGCTTACCTGTACATCTACCTCTCAATCTTGATGAGAGGTTTTGTGCACCACACTAGCATACAGCAACATAGACGATAGTCTTAAGACCCCGCTATGTTGCTGTAATGATTATTTATTCTTTTATCGTGTGCCGTATTGCTTTTACTTTATCATGCCAAACTTCCGCAGCGCTCGCAGCACTGCCTCGCCTAATCGCCCTGACAAGACTTTTCTGATCTGCACCTCAGCAACGTCATCTGTTATAATATCGTGCATTATGTATAGTTCAGCATAAAACCGCTCTGGATTATCGTCTAGCGTCCAGATATGCTCATAATGACCCGCATCAGGGCCTTGCCATACGTGCTCGGTTCTCCGTATGGTGTTGCCCTGCAAGACAGTTCTGATATCACTATGGTTTGGGTTATTCGTTGCACCACCGACGTGCTCGCGGCGCACTCCAACTTGCGGCTCGCCCTGCTCACGCGTTGCAACAAAGCAGTCGCCGCCATCTCGAATAATCTTCACACTCATTGCTGGGTCATCGGTGCCCTCAAGTGGATAATCCTCAAGGATACTTGGGCGCGTTATCTCACCCGCTTCTTCTGTGGCATGCTCTTGCACCTTATCTAAGATTTCTGCCATCATGCTGTGTGCTTTTTCGCGCAGCTCATGCGCCTCATTAGCCTCTAATGTTTCAGCCGCAGGTTCTTCTTGGGCAGATGTTGCTTCATCCTCTGATGGTTGGTCTATTCCCTTTCGCGATGCAATAAATGTTTCGAGCTCCCTATCAAGTTCTTGTTGAAGCTCTTTGTGGCTAGATAGGTCAATTTTTTCAATCGTTGGATATGTTTTTTCAGTCTGAGAAGCAGGCTCATGCACGAGCTGGAACCACTGTATATCACCTGCATCAGATACATACGCACCAACAGCGCAATTATCACCCCACGTGACATCCTCCATGGTTGGCATTGTAGGAAGCTTACCTGCAGAACCTTCTGTTTGCTTCAGTAAGAATACAGAGCCTTTTGATTCTCGTATATCATTAAATGATTTGCAATCATATGCATCAAATGCTATCATGGCCGAGTTTGACCCATCAGCAGTATACTCATGCGGTGCAAAGTACTTTGCCGTAACTTCCACTGACTTTGGGAACAAATCTTCTCGCACAAGCGACACATCAAGAGCACTGCCCAGCGATAAATCAAGACGCCGAAGCGGGTGATCCTGGCCATATAGCGTACCAATGCTGTATACCTCTGTAGCCTCAGGCTTTTTAATAGCATCTTGCAACCGAGCTGCTATATTCTCTTGTGTATCGTTACTCTGCTCGTGTGTTGACTCGGGCATTTTGTATAACCGACTCAATACTGGCTGTTTGTCTCTTTGCATATACTTGACTTTCTATCTACGCTTACACTTAATACCATATAAGGTACTCTCTCTCTCTCTTAATTTGTCAAGCTATTATGCAATAATTGCATGTACAAGCAAAAATATCTGAATTCTCACACATATTCTCTTTTTTGCCAAAGAGACGAAGTAGTGGGTACTTGTGTAGAGTTGGTAGTTACTCTGCAACTTCAGTATATCCAATAGCTCAAGAGTCACCCCCGTGGTATAATCATTAGTATATGCCCAAAATTTCTCTCGATATCGCCACCCTGACGGCTGAGCGCGCTGCGCTCGAGCAATTTCTTGCCCAGCCTGATGCGTATAGTGCACCCGATTTTACCACCAAGAATAAGCGCTTTGCGGAACTCGAAACCATCATTACTACCGCTACCAAGCGCGCTACCGTGGAGCAGCAGCTGGCTGAGGCGCGTCAGCTCGCTCAGGGCAACGATGAGCTCGCCGAGCTCGCTAAGCTCGAGATTCCCGAAGACGAAGCCACCATTGCCCAGCTAGACGACGAGCTCTTCGCCCTCCTCACCCCCAAAGACCCTAATGACGAGAAGAATATCATCATGGAAATTCGGGCTGGCGCTGGCGGCGACGAAGCCTCGCTCTTTGCGGCCGAGCTCTACCGCATGTATCTGCGCTGGTGTGAGGCGCATGGTTACCGCACTGAGCTGCTGAGCGAGTCCGCCAATGACTCTGGTGGGTACAAAGAAGTCATTTTCAAGATTTCGGGCGATGCACCCTACGCCAAACTCAAGTTCGAGGGCGGTGTACACCGCGTCCAGCGCGTACCCGTTACCGAGAGCCAGGGGCGCATCCACACCAGCACCGCCACAGTAGCAGTCCTGCCCGAAGCGGAAGAGACAGACATTACCATCAATCCCAATGACCTCCGCATCGATATCTACCGCTCGAGCGGCCACGGTGGGCAGAGCGTCAATACAACCGACTCAGCCGTGCGCATCACCCACCTCCCGACTGGTATGATCGTGACCAACCAAGATGAGAAGTCACAGATTAAAAACCGTGAGAAGGCTATGAGCGTCCTGCGCTCCCGCCTCCTCCAGCGCAAGATTGATGAAGAAAACGCTAAGCTTACCGCCGAGCGCCGCGCTCTAGTGGGCACTGGCGACCGCAGCGAGAAGATCCGCACCTACAACTTCCCTCAAGATCGCATCACCGACCACCGCATCCGCTACAGCCGCAGCAACATCCCCGCTGCCCTCGGTGGCGACATCGATGACATCATCGAGCGCCTCCAAAGCTACGAACGCGAGCTGAAGGCGCAAGGGGCGGAGCAGTAACAACCAAACTGATTTGTCATCAACATAACAAATAATATAATTAAACCGAGCCCATTGAGACTTCAGAGCAACCTTACTTCCCTAGTGGCTGCAGTGTCGTTGCCGCTAATTCATTATCCAATGCACATATATCTGCCGGTTTAGCTAAGCGACGAATTTGTAGCTGTTCGTATTTCGCCCGCAATGCTTTTTGCGCCGCAGTGTGTGCATCATCAGAAGAGACCTGCGCCTCGTAAGCAATACGCGCTTGTGTATATGCTTCTTCATCAGGATAAATAACAAGAAGCGCATCATTATCATGGTGTGCATTATATGCTGAGTCAATTATCGTATATTCACGCCGTTCGTGATGGTTGCCCGCCAGCGCCAACTGCTGCACAATAATCGTTCGCACTGTATAAGCTAACCGCTCATCAATACTCTCTTTGACGGCAACGACCTTGGTGCGCTTCCCTGCCTCGTCGCAAGATTCTAATACTAGCAATCGTGCCTGCGCACCCTCACGGTGTTCGGCATCATGCCATACATCATCACTATATTGATCAAAGACCTTATTGATCAATATCTCCAAATGCGCTGCTGGTGTATCGCCCTCTTGATGGCTCTCTCTCTCTGGAATATTGTTATAATTCATATTATCTCCTTAGCTAGCGGCTTTATGATACTGCTGAGCCCACACAGCTGGTGCCGCCTCCCCCTGCTGGCGTTGAAAGCGCCGACCTACGCGACGAGCCTGCCATTCTTCTTTATTGCACACGTTACCCGCTGCAGCAAGGATAATACCACCACCCGCGAGCATTACACCGTATGAACCGAGCGTTGCGATCGTCTCGAGCGGTACCGCCTGCTCAACCCCTGCAGCCATTTCTTGAGCGATCATCATTCCGGCCGCTCCTGCTGCGATAGCCCAGCGATGGTGCTGCGCCCACTGCGTTGCACGCGTACCAATGTTATAATACGGCGAATCAAGTGGCGATGGCGCACCAGCAAGGCGTTTGCCTGCATGATATAGCTCGTGACCAACGACCTCCGTCATTTTCTTTGGTGTGGGATCATATCGCACTGCAATAGCTGCTCCATCCTGTAGTGGCGTTGTATATCCATGAAGGCCTGAGGCAAGGAGTGTACTGTCTTGAGGCTGAGCAATAACAATACTCACATCATTCCACCGATCGGCCGGCACTCCAGCGGCCGTAGCTGCTTCGTGCACTACTGCCGGAGCATAGTCCACCACCGTATCAGGAGGTAGCTGCCTGCCTAGCCCCGTCTCGAACGACACCGGTACTGCTTGCGCTGGCACGGCAATGCCATCAGCCCGATACCGCGCACCATACGTCCAGCCCATAATCCCATCTGTATAGCTATCCAGCGCCTTGTGCTTTTCTGTCATATTTATGCCAGTATACCGCATTTATCTACCATTTGCCACACCTCACCCTGTCTGCTATAACATACTATTCATTAACTTTAGATCATTATGGAGTAGTATGGACTACGATTATTCTTCGAGTTATTATTCAACCCCCTCATACACCACAGCAGCCAGCAGCCCCCTCGACCCGCTCGTGTGGGTGATGGTTATCATCATGCTCATCCTAAGCTTTGCTGTGATGGCCGTCGTACTTGCCTCGCTGTGGCGGATATTTACCAAGGCTGGCAAGCCAGGCTGGGCTGCCCTCATCCCTATCTATAATAGTGTCGTCCTGATGCAGATCATCGGTCGGCCTGAGTGGTGGGTGTTGCTGCTGTTTGTGCCCTTCGTCAACTTGTACATCGCTGCTGTGTCGACGCTCGAGCTAGTGAAGTCCTTTGGCAAGTCGACCGGCTTTGGCGTGCTAATGCTGTTCTTGCCAGTCATTGCATACCCAATGCTCGGCTTTGGCTCGAGCCAGTACCTTGGGCCGATTGCACCTCAGCCTGCGCCGTACTATCCACCACAGCAACCACAGACGCCTCAACAACCACAGCAACCACCACAAGCCTAAAGCTCCACAACATATTACCAAGCAAAAGAGCCAGCATAGCGCTGGCTCTTTTTGTGACCTCTGTTTTTTGTACAAAATTTGCACAGCAAGCAAATCGTTGTTACACTATAAGCAGAAAGGAGGTACCATGCTATGCCAACAGGAAAACCTCTTTTATGCGGTAAAGGTTTGTGGCCTTTTTACCCTTGTTAATCAATGACACTAGGCTACCGCTAGTTTAATACAACATTTGTAATAGCATTCTATTATAGCTATAGCAAAAACACATCATACAAGGAGACAAGGATGGGCAAGTATAATTATTGGTGTTACATGAGTCTAGTGCAACGCTGGCACATGCATCATGATGTTTCTTGCCTAGCTAATATCAGCTACACTTAAAGAAGTGTGGTTTTTTAGTTGATCCTATGCGTGTATAGATAATTTTTGAGCGCGCGTCTATACAAAGCGTCTACTCAGTAACAAAGCACCTCTCGCACAAGAGGTGCTTTGTCGTTGTGTTGGCAAAATGCTTCTTACGCGGCGTCCTCTGCCTCAGCTTGTTTGCGCGAGGTTTGGCGCGGTGTGGCGGTCTTTTCGAAGGAGCCGCCAGCTGCCTCAAGCGCAGCTACCACACTCTTCGACGCACCTTGCGTCTGGAGTACGATCTTGGCGGTCAATTCACCACGAGTAATCACCTTAACACTGTGGAATGGCGTGGCAATCAGCCCAGCCTCATACAGTGCGAAGTTATCAACGGTGCCCGACAAGTTATTGAGATGGTCGCTATACACCACCTGAGCAGGGGTGCGCAGGCTCTTAAAGCCACGCGCCTTTGGCACTGCTGTAGCAATACCATTCTGCCCACCTTGGAACATCGGGCGCAGCTTCTTACCGGTACGGGCGTTCTGCCCCTTGGTACCCCGGCCAGCCGTCTTACCACCGCCAGCGGCAATACCGCGGCCAACGCGCTTGCGATCTTTATTGGCTGCGATGTGGAGTTCGTTGTATTTCATCTACTTGCCCTCCTTTGCGGATTGCTTCTTGGCGCCAACCCACTGCTCACGCGGCACCATGCTGCGCAGAGCTTCCACCGTAGCATAGGCGATGTTCACCTTGTTGGTACTGCCCAGGCTCTTCGAGAGCAGGTTGCGGATGCCCGTCACACCAATAACGGCGCGCACCACACCACCGGCAATGATACCCGTACCAGGCGCAGCTGGCTTGATAAGCACACGTGCACCACTAAGCTTAACTTCCATCTCGTGTGGGATGGTCTCATTCACCACCGGAATAACAACGAGATGCTTCTTGGCTACTGAGGTTGCCTTGGCAATGGCGGTTTGCACATCGGCACCCTTCGCCACACCAACACCAACCTTGTTCTTGCGGTTACCTACCACCACCAGCGCTTTAAAGCGGAAGCGGCGGCCACCCTTAACGACGCGTGCCACGCGGTCGATGTTGACAACAACTTCTTCAAATTCTTTTGGCGTGTCATCACGCTGGTTGCGCCGGTCATCGCGGCGACCACCTCGGCCCCGACCACGCTGGTTGCGCCGGTCATTCGGGCGAGATGTAGTATTTGCAGGTCTGTCTGCCATACTAAAACTCCAATCCTTCCTTGCGAGCAGCGTCTGCCAGGGCGCTCAAGCGGCCAGCATACTGGCGACCATTGCGGTCGAAGACGACTGCACTTATCTTTGCTTTCTTGGCCTTCTTGGCGATATCCGTGCCCACCTTGGCAGCCTTCTCTGTCATGGTACCGGTTGCTTTGGTACCAACAGTAGTGGCAGCAGCCAATGTTGCGTGAGCATCATCATCGATAAGCTGCGCGCTCACATGCAGGTTGCTAATCGTCACGCTCAAGCGTGGGCGCTGAGCTGTGCCGTGCACGCGAGCCCGAACGCGGCGCTTGCGCAGGTCACGATTCAGGAGTTTTTTTGCTAATGCGTGTGCCATTATTTCTTACCTGCCTTCCCTGCTTTGCGCAAAATTTGCTCACCAACGTACATAATGCCCTTGCCCTTGTATGGCTCTGGCTTCTTGAGAGCGCGGATCTCGGCGGCGACTTGGCCGACCTTTTGCTTGTCGATACCCGTCACAACGATCACCATTCGCTCGTTCGTTACATTAACCCCCTCTGGGGCTTTGTAGTGGACTTCGTGGCTAAAGCCCAGGCTCATCGTCAGCTCGTTATTGCTCGACGAAACCCGAAAGCCCACACCTTTGACCTCGAGGCGCTTCTCGTACCCTTGGGTCACGCCAATCACCATGTTGTTGATGAGGGCGCGCATCAGCCCATGCTGGGCCCGAGCAGCCTTAGACTCATCCTTTGGATGAACCGTCACCTGTCCGTCCTCGACCTTCACCTCGACCGCTGGCGTAATGAACTGCGAGAGCTCACCTTTGGGGCCCTTGACGACCACATCACCAGAGTCAACCGTGATTGTCACACCCGATGGAATCGCCACCGGCAGTTTTCCGATTCGACTCAGACTCATTGCTTACCTTTCGATTAGTAGCCAGCAAAATGTTTGTCTCGTGCTGCCGGCCACTCTCCATAGGCGAACAACCAGAACGCAAAACTCCCGTTTCACTCGCAAAGTTAATATCTTGCTAATTGTACCACAGATGATGGAGAGAGCGCAAGAGTGGAAGACGCCAGTGGTAGTCCGGACAAGAAACTATACTGAAGCTTGCGACCAATACTGACCAAGCTAGACGGTGCTATATAGGTACTGCTGCAGGATTATGATTATTGCTGCGCGCTGCTCCGGCGGCGGACATACACTACCACTGCCACCGCAATAATCGCGCCAACCACCATCAATCCCACCAGCCCGGCAAGTGCCCACAGCGGGCTTCCTGGCTGCCACTGGCAATCGAGCCAGCCGATTATTTTATCACTACAGGCAAAGAATGTTAGCATAGCGCTCCCCTTTCGTGAAAATACATAGTCCGTGCTGGCATGGGCAACCTCCTTGCTGCATATTGGTTCTCTTCTTTATAGTATACACCTACCTCCGAGCAGCATCAAACTGCTCAGGCGTCAAGAGGAGCTCGCCGGTCGACTGCTGGTAGAGCGGGATGTAGCGGCCGCTCCGGGGAATGATCTGCCGCATGTGCTTGATTGCATCGGCAACTTCTTCCTCCGTCCAGTCTGTGCTCCGATCACGAATCACAATGCTCTTGACCCCTGTTGTCGCCATACTCACGAAGCTCTGGTACTGCTGAGTATGCTCACGCGATAGGTGCACCTGACCAGGCTCTGGCTGGGCCAAAATGAGATTGACGAGGCCATAGGGATCGTTGCGAGGTAGTGGTATATCACTCCCAGGCTGCACCGTGTGGCGAGCGGCAAAGAAGCTCACCGTCAGCGGAAAAACCGGGTCGAGCCCCTGCCGGTGAGTGACCTCGCTGCAGCGCAGGCCAAGCACCAGTGCCTCAGCCACGTGGGCCGGCTGCATAGCGTGGATCATATCGCCCTGCTCGATCAGCGGTTGGCCAGTCTCGTACTGCTGACGGTTGCGCCTATCAGCCTGCTGCCACTGCTCGGGTAAACTGGACTGCGCCATCGTCTCAAAGAGGCGCTGCCGCACTGCATCATGTTGAGCCTGCGGCACGAGCTCAGGCAGCAAAGCAACACCACGCGCCATCACCGCCCCAATCTTGTCTGGCACGCAGTACCCTGCCAGCTGCTCGTAACTCATCCGAGCAATTGGCACATGTGCCACCGAGTCAACCGCATCATCGTAGTGCATTCGGCTCCGCAGTGGCAGAGCAATCGGCAACGTCGCAAGCGGCGTCGGCCACCTGAGGCCGGCGCGCTGCAGATCATGCGTATTCAGCAGCTCCACAGCCCGCTCGGCCGCATAATACCATAGCGCATCGGTCAACTGGTCTTTATATGACGTTACTTCGCAGGATGATACTGGTGATACTTCGCTTCGTTTTTTACTTTCGTTCTGAGTGCTTGTGCATTAGTATGCGGTATTTTTGATAAAAAAGCAAGGCTGGGGGTTTGTTACAAACTCCGCCGAGATATGAGCCGGCGCAACGCCCCTATCTTGGCGACAGTATCTTCGGATGGGTTGGCGATTTCAAGACTATACTTCTCTGGCATTTTTATGTGATATGTTGTTATCGTATCGTCGTTGCCTTCTCCATCGTCTGCTTCACTATGCAAGGCCTCTCTTACTTCTCGTACGAGCGCAAAACCAAAGTTTCTCTGTAGCTCAGAACCTCGCCCACTTGTAATATAGTCTACTTCTACACCATAGGTTCGGAGGATCTCCATCAGCTCCGTGTGTGTCTCCTCAGGAAATGACCACTGTGTTATGCTCTTTCTGGTAACCTCAGTGTCGTAAGTGAACTCAGTTGGCTCAATGCCATTGCGCTCTGCTTGCTGCCGCATTTGGTCAAACTCGTCCTGGGTGAGAGGGTCATTTATATGAGTCATCAGGCGCAATTCTTCATATGGTATAAGCATCGGCTTCAGACTGATGCGCGCTACATCGCCACCAGTGCTTGATTTGTCACAATAGACAGCAAACCGATCGGTGTCCGCCTGAGAGGATAATTCTACCTGATAGATATAGCTATCATCTTCGTGCGTACCAGCCTTAATCACGCTCCAGCGCTTAATTTCTTCTAGCCAGGGGCACTCGTCTTCATAGCCATTTGTCTGTCGAAATTGCTCATACTGTCGGACTGCAAGCTCTGGAATACTATGTCTTTTTAGTGGATCAAGAATGACACGCTGCAGAACTTCCTCGTCCATCTCGCTACCAAATGGCATATAGAACTGACGTAAATCAGCTGCAAGCTCCTCAAGGCTATCGTATAAGAAGCACTGGCGACATAACACGCTTTGTTCCATATCTTGCCGACGGGATGTATCAAGCTGCCGAGCTTGCTCATCTGTATTACTCTTTGCGGCACCAATCGCCTCTGCGATACCGTCTTTCGCCTGCCATTGTTCAGCAAAATCGATACGATCCACCCCAGCTACTCGGAGCGCACGAGCAAGCTCTCGGCCAGCCGGAAATACTTTTGCATCGGCCTGTCGCAAGCGCATATCGCAATATGCATCTCGCCACGAAGTAAATATATCATTCAGTTGCCATTGGTCCTCACCGATCCGCGGGTGGTTATGCATAAACTTAGCAAAATCATCCTTCGTTGGCAAGACAAACCCCAGCTGCTCTTGGTAGTGCAGCAGATCTGGATGCGACGACGTATGATTATCAAACCAGTCGTCCAACACTGTCCTCATTGTTGTTCGCGCTTGGTCAACCACCGCTGGATCGACCACTTCACTTTGCTCCGCAATCAGCGCAGAGAGGTCCCATTGGTATACTTGTTTTGTTGTTGCACTGCCTGCAAAATCGAAAGTATCTAGCTGAGCAAGTGCAGTGTTATAATGCGATGGGTCATCTGCTACACGATCCTTCAATGCCCTGAATGTCTGCTGAAAATCACTTGGCTGCTTTGGTATATGAGGGCCCTTTGGCTCTTGTAGTCTACCTGGGATTGGTATCTCATGTGTCATAATGCGCCTACATCTGTATTATTCACTATTGGTCTATACCATACTCTCTATTTCGCCTAATGTCAACTGATTACATATTGTATCCACAGCTCCCAAATCCACACAACCATACAAATGCGCCCTCCACCACAGGAAGAGCACCCCACGTGCTGCGTTATGAGCCTCTGACCCTCAACAGTCCTTATTCCTATTACCCTACAACTCTACCAAGAGATAGCCTTACAAGCTTATTGAAATAAATAGAAAGGGATGCCACTATATGCTATGATGTTGCTATGGATAAGGATTCTTCGCCCACGCCATCACCGTCTCACGATGCTATATCGCAGCGTCACGATGACGCGCCACACCCTCAGCATGAGACGGCACATCAGCAAAACAGCTTGGCGCAGCAACCTCGCCGCTCGTGTTTTGATCGCATGACGTGGCCACAATTGCTAGGCTGGCTCGGTGGTATCTATGTATCAGCGATGGTGATTGAGTGGGGTTTAGCGTTCAGCTTAAGCTATATTCATGGATCATCCCCTACCTATCATAATTCACCTATTTCGGCCATCTCGGTCATTAATATGCTTATGTTCATAGTTACAATCTTTCTCGTGACATTTCCACTCTGTGCGCTGGCTATCATTATACACTTCTCTGTTAGGCAAGATCTCTTAAAACTCGCAGCCTCCCAAAGCGCGGCAAAGCAACCTCACGATGACACACCAAAGCACCAAACTGAGGCGGCGAAGAACATACCAATCGACCCCTTCCCTCGGTTCATCGACCGTTTGACGTGGCTGCAAGCAGTTGGGGTGGCGGCTGGTGTATTTGTTATATCTGTAATGGTGTTCGGTATTCTCGTTAAGCTATCTGGCGCACACCTTTTGGATGGATTTATGGGAGGTACTCGTCATAATTCGAGCACTCAAGACTTGATTCTTGGAATAGCATATTTCCAACCTGCAGTAAACGTACTGCTGTTTGCTCTATACTTTGCCGTGAGGCGAAAAGACGTGCCCATCTTACTACGCGCAGCACTCATTGTGCTGCCACCTCTGCCTCTCGGGTACATTGGTATGGTAGCAGCGATGATAGCTGCTGCTCCCTCTTATTAAATTGGGACATCGGCGTGAGATACTATAAACCTCACAGCCTCTCTCATCACTTCATCTGCTGGAGCGTGAGAATCGATCAGCCCTGGCGTCGAGAGGTCGATGTTTGAGAACTATCGACCCTTTGAGCGTTTCTGAGGAGGGAGTATGAAGAGATGACCGGTGAGTACTGAGCAAGGTTTTTGAGGTTCATCGTACGCACCACCGCGATAATGCCGCGTGCTATCTATCACAAAAAGCGCCCAGGATCTGCTCCTCGGCGCTTTCATTTTGCTGGCAATGTACGGATTAGTAGATCTTCATCAGCACTTCGCCACCAAGCTTGTGCTTGGCTGCTTCGCCACCAGTCATGACACCCTTGCTGGTGCTAACGAGGACAATACCGCGGCCTTGTTTGACCTTAGGAATGTCAGCAGCAGCCACATACACGCGGCGGCCTGGCTTAGACACCCGGGCCAGCTCGGTAAAGGCTGGGCTCTCGCCAGCGCGGTTGATGGTGACAACCAATGTACCGCGTGGCTTACCAGCCTCGACGGTAGCATCTGCTAGGTAGTGATTCTTGACCAATTGCTCGGCTACAACTTGCTTGAGCTTGCTGGTGGGCACACGGACTTCTGTCTTGCCAACCATCGCAGCGTTGCGGATTCGGGTGAGGAGATCCGCGATTGGGTCAGTTGATTGTAAACTCATAACTCTATCTCCTTTCCGTTACCAACTGCTCTTTGTAATGCCTGGGATTTCGCCCTTCGATGCCTTCTCGCGGAAGTTGATGCGACTCAGGCCAAAGCGGCGCATATAGCCACGTGGCCGACCACTGAGGGCATCGCGGTTTTTCCAGCGGGTTGGGCTGGAGTTGCGCGGCAGCTTTTGCAGGCCATCGAGGTCGCCCGCCGCCTTGAGCTCAGCGCGCTTGGCAGCGAATTTCTCGATCATCTTTTGGCGTTTGCGATCGCGTGCGATCATTGATTTCTTAGCCATACGCTATTTCCCCTCCTTCTCAAACGGCAGACCAAACTTCTCCAGCAGTGCCCGGCTTGCCACTGGGCTACCCTGCTCGATGGCAATCGTCACCTGGAGGCCATGCACGATCTGCGTCTCCTCAAAGGTGAGCTCGGGGAAAATACTCTGGTCGGTAATGCCAAGGTTGTAGTTGCCACCCTTGTCGAACTTGCTCCCCACGCCGTGGAAGTCGCGCACCCGCGGCAGGCTGACATTGACCAGCCGGTCGAGGAATTCGTACATCCGAGCACCGCGCAGCGTCACACTCACGCCAATCGGCGCACCCATGCCAGCACGGATCTTGAAGCCAGCGATCGACTTCTTGGCCAAGCGATCAACCGGTGCTTGGCCAGTGATCTTGGTAATCGTGTTGCGTACCAGTTGGTGGTAGCGCTTGTCTTCTTTGTGCTTGCCGATTCCTGCGCTGACCACAATCTTCTCGAGCTTGGGCACTTGGTGCACATTGCTCAAGGCTAATTCGGCCTGGAGTTCCTTGCGGTATTGATCCAGATACAAGGCTTTCAAGCGAGGAGTCGGAGCGGCGGATGCAGTTGCCTTCGCCATTAGTTGACCTCCTTGTTGTTCAGTTGCCGAGCGACGCGTACCTTAGCGCCCTCAGCATTAATAGTATAGCCAATGCGGCTCGTCGTGCCAGCTGCTTCGTCAACAACGAGAGCGAGCTTACTCAGTGGTACGGGCACATGAATCTCCTTGGTACCACCACGTGGGTTAAGCTGGCTTGGCTTGACATGGCGGTGTCGCAGCCCCACGCCCTCGACCAATGCAGTCTGCTGAGCGGGGTTAACGGCCAGCACCTTGCCCGTCGTGCCTTTGTCGTCACCACTGATGATCTTGACGATATCGTCCTTTTTGATGCGCTGTGCCATTAGAGTACCTCCGGTGCCAAGCTAATGATCTTGCTATAGCCAAGGTCGCGCAATTCGCGTGGCACAGGGCCAAAGACACGAGTTGCCTTGGGTGTCTTGTCGTCGTTAATAATAACGGCAGCGTTGTCGTCGAAGCAGATGGTGCTGCCGTCTTTGCGGCGGATCTGGTCGCGGGTGCGTACCACCACCGCCTTAACGATAGACTTCTTCTTGACGTTGCCAGTTGGGCTGGCGTCTTTGACGCTGGCGACAATCACATCGCCCACCCGGGCGTAGCGACGCCGAGTACCACCCAGCACGCGGATGCAGAGAATAGACTTTGCACCACTGTTGTCTGTTACCTTAAGGCGAGATTCTTGCTGGATCATGCTGCCTCCTCTTCGCCTGCGTCATCGTTTTTGAGCTCAATCGAGCCCTGCGAGCGCTTGAGCACGGCATCGAGCCGAAATGCTTTGCGCTTGCTGATCGGGCGTGTCTCAATGACCCGCACCGTATCACCAACATTGGCATCGTTTGTCTCGTCGTGAGCAGCATACTTACGGGTGACGGTGTATTGCTTGCCGTAAATAGGGTGTGTTTCGCGGCTGGTCACGGTCACCGTGATGGTCTTGTTGCCCGCGGCCGAGGAAACAACGCCGGTCAATGTCTTGGCCATTAGTTTGTTCCTTTCCGCTGATTAATTTCCGTTAGTATCTGCGCAATCTCTCGGCGATACACGCCAAGGATCCGCGGGTTAGCGAGCTCACCCGCCCGGTGGCCACGCTGGGCCTCAAGCAGATCGGCGCGCTTGGCGGCCAGCTCTTGCTGGAGTGTCTCGAGGCTCTTGACCTCTGTTGCAGGGGCTGCATTCTCTGCCATCGCTAGGCCTCCTCTTTCTTAATAAAGCGTGTCTTGACGGGGAGCTTGTGGCTCGCCAGGCGCATTGCCTCGCGGGCGACATCCTCTGGCACACCCTTCATTTCAAACATTACAGTGCCATTCTTGACCTTCGCAACAAAGAACTCAGGGTTACCCTTACCGCCACCCATCTTCAGACCCAGTGGCTTGCGGCTCACCGGGGTGTGTGGGAAGATCCGAATCCAGATCTTACCACCACGCTTGACGTAGCGGGTCATTGCCTGGCGCGCTGCCTCGATCTGGCGGCTTGTGACGCGCTCGTTGCTCAGGCTCTGCAGGCCATAGTCACCAAAGGCAATGTAGTTGCCCCGTGTGGCGTTGCCTCGGTTCTTGCCGATGCGGACTTTGCGAAATTTTGTTTTCTTTGGTAGCAACATTACTTCGCACTCCTTTCACCCTTATAGATCCAGACCTTGACGCCGACGATACCCACGCCAGGGCAGTTGGCCCGTGCGGTGTGGAAGTCGATATCGGCCCGCAAGGTGTGCAGTGGCACCGAGCCCTCGATGACCTTCTCGCGGCGTGCCATCTCGGCGTTGTTGAGCCGGCCGGCTACCTCGATGCGGATACCCTTGGCACCACTATTCATGGTGTTCTGAGCAGCCATCTTGACGGCGCGGCGGAAGTTGGCGCGGCGCTCGAGCTGGCGAGCGATATTCTCCGACACCAGCTTGGCACTGAGCTCTGGCCGACGAACCTCTTCAATATTGATACGGACTGGCAAGCTGGCGATCTTCTCGATTTGTCGCTTGAGCTCTGTCACGCCAGCCCCACCGCGGCCAATCACCACACCAGCCTTGGCAGTGTGAATTGCGATGGTAATCTGGTTTGGGCTGCGCTCAATCTCGATCCGGTCAATCGTTGGCCGGCTTGCATAGCGAGCTTCGATCAGCTCACGGATTTTGATGTCTTCTGCCAACCAAGCCGCAAAGTCGCGCTTGTTTTGGCCAAACCAACGCGAGCTCCAGTTTTTGTGGACTTGGAGGCGGAAACTGACTGGGTTTACTTTTTGGCCCATTTAGTTGTCTCCTTTCTTGGCTGTATCGGTTGCTTTGGCGGGTGCCTTCTTGACCTGCTTCTCCACACCACTCACCTCAACCAAGATATGGCTCGAGCGCTTCTGGAATGGCTGAGCCCGGCCGCGGCTGGCTGGCTTGTAGCGGCGCAGGCGTGGGCCAGCAGTCACGCTAAGGCTGTGGATATGCAAACTGCGTGGGTCAAGGCCATGGTTGTTGATGGCGTTGGCTTGGGCGCTGGCAATTGCCTTCTTGACGGGCAGTGCAGCGCGGCGTGGGGTGTGATCAAGAATGACCAGTGCATCGGCCACACTGCGGCCACGCACCAGGCTAGCAACAATGCTAACCTTGCGCGGGGTCTGGTCTATACCCTTGATGTGCGCCCGAACGATGGCTGGTGCATCGCTCGACCCCTGTTGTGTCTGTGATGCGGCCATTACTTCTTATCCTTTCCACCGTGCTTGCGGAACTTACGGGTTGGGCTAAACTCACCGAGCTTGTGGCCAACCATATTTTCTGTAATCAGCACCGGCACATGCACCCGACCATTGTGCACTGCAAAGGTGAACCCCACCATCTCTGGCGTGATCGTGCTGCTGCGGGCCCAGGTCTTTATCACGGTGCGGTCGCCAACTTTCAGCGCTGCCACTTTTTTGGCAAGCTTCGCGTCGACGAATGGGCCTTTTTTGAGTGAACGACTCATAGACTACCTCTTCCTCTTAGCTTCGTGACGACTGCGGACAATCATCTTATTCGTTGATTTGCGGCGGCGGGTCTTGAAGCCAATTGCTGGCTTACCCCATGGCGTCTTCGGAATGCGGCCAGGACCCGTCTTGCCTTCACCACCACCCATTGGGTGATCGGCTGGGTTCATAGCCTTACCATGGACGCTTGGACGCCAGCCCATACGGCGGCGGCGACCGGCCGAGCCAAGCTTAACATTCTGATGCTGGACGTTGCCCACTACACCAATGCTGGCTTCGCACTCAAGGCGGAACTTACGCACCTCACCGCTAGGCATTCGCACCATGGCGTAGCCGTCTTCTTTAGCCATGAGCTGGGCTTTAGTACCAGCGCTACGCACCATCTGAGCACCCTTACCGTGGTTGATCTCAATAGCGTAGATCTGGCTACCAACCGGGATGTTAGCCAGTGGCATGCGGTTGCTCGCCTCGATTGGCGCATTGGCACCAGTCTGAAGCACCTTGCCCTTGGTCATTTGAGTATCAGCCAAGATGTAGTGGTAGAGACCGTGCTGATCCTTCACGCGGGCAATGCGTGCACTGCGGTTTGGATCGTACTCAATCTCCTCCACCGTCAGCGTCAATCCAGCGGCCAAGCGATGGTCGAGCAAGCGGTAGTGCCGCTTGACGCCACCACCACGGTGCCGAACGGTGATCTTACCCGTGTTGTTGCGGCCAGCCTTTTGCTTGCCAGCCTTGACGAGACTCTTGAGTGGCTTGCGCGTCGTTACGTCGCTCAAATCCTGCGATGTCATGCCGCGGCGGGCGGGAGTGGTTGGGTTGTACTGCTTAATCGGCATTACTTATCCTCCTTCTGCTCTGTTTGCGGCTGTTGTTCTTCTGTCTCAAACACCTTGATCTCGCCTTCACTCAAGCGGACGTACGCCTTTTTGCTGTCGTGGCGGTGTGTGGTGCCTGGGTAGCGGCGCTTGCCCCGGCTGTAGCGAATAGCTTTGCCGCTTTGCACGGCGGTAGTGACATTGGCTACCTTAGTGCCGTCATATTGCGCCTCGACAGCCGCAGCGATCTGCTGCTTGTTAGCCGACAGTGGCACGTCAAAGATGTAGGTGTTTTGGCTCGTGATGAGCCGGTAGGATTTTTCGGTGGCGCGAGGAGTGACTAATACGAGTTGCATTTATTTGTCCTCCTGTGCGAGCCACGCCGTAATAACATCCAGCGCCTGAGGCGACAGGACGATATGGTCGGCATTAAGAATGTAATAGACATTGAGATACATCGCACTCACAGCCAGCACCTGCTGGAGGTTGGCCGTAGAGCGAATCAGCTCGGGCGACTTCTCGCCAGCGACGAGCAGCACTTTGCGCTCGAGCTTGAACTGGCGGAGGAACGCCGCAGCGTCTTTGGTCTTGCCAGTTACCTTGTCCTCAAAAGGCAAGACCTGGATCTTGCCAGCCTGGTGAGCGAGCGTGAGGGCTTGGCGGATGGCGACACGTTTGCTGGTCTTAGATAGCTTCTTGCGGTAGTTCTCGTTACCGCGTGGGCCAAAGACCACACCACCGCCCCGCCAAATTGGGTTGCGGATACTGCCGAAGCGGGCTCGACCAGTACCCTTCTGCCGCCATGGTTTCTTGCCACCACCGCGGACTTCGCCCCGCTGCAGGGTAGTTGCACTTGCCTGGCGGGCGTTTGCCAAGAACGCGTCGTAAGCGAGCTTGAGCAGCTCGTGGTTCGGCACATCGACGCCGAAGACGCTGGTTGGCAAGGTTGCTTTTGCTGGCTTGGTAGATTCAGCCATTACTTAGCACCTCCTAGGATAATTAAGCCCTTCTTGGGGCCTGGGACAGCGCCTTTGACACCAATCAAGTTGTCTTCAGCCGAGATAAACTCAACCGTCAGATTCTTGACAGTGACACGCTCGTGGCCCATCTGGCCTGCCATGCGCTTCCCTTTGAAAATCTTTTGTGGGTACATGCTACCGATCGAACCGACCTTACGCGTGTTGCCCTTACCACCGTGGGTTTTGCGGTGGCGCTTGAAGTTGTGCCGCTTGATCGTACCAGCCCAACCTTTACCCTTGCTGATGCCCGTGACATCCACGACATCGCCGAGCGCAAACTCCGTAACGCTCCATGTGTCGCCCACCTTGACATCGCCAAGGTCATCGACACGAAATTCCCGAATATGCTTCGGGGTGACACCGGCTGGCTTCACATGCCCAGCCACGGCCTTGCTCAGGTTCTTACCCGCACCATACGCCACCTGCACTGCGTTGTAGCCGTCTGTCTCGACGGACTTGACCTGAGTTGCAGCGACAGGCCCAGCCTGGATAAGCGTGACAGGAATCGTCGTGCCATCCTGGCTGATGATTTGGGTCATACCAATCTTGGTACCGAGAAGTGCTTTCATTGCCCTCTTGCTCCCATGTAAAATCCCCGGCGACTAGCAGTATCTTGGTACCAGCGCTGCATGGCTATACGCTTTGCTGGCCAAGACTTACCAATTCGTCCTGGGATGAGTTGCTATTACGTAATAAATTACAGCTACCATAGTACCATAGAATGGAGCGAGAAAGCAAGAGGCGTAGGCCATCAAGAGCAATACAGTAGAATGCCGACCATGGCAGGATACCAGTGAAGAGTAGGGCTGCTGCCACCTTACCAACATCATCGCTCACTATGCTACAATATAATGCGTTAATGCGTCACCCAATCCCCTCACCTACCTCTGTCGATGCTTGGCTTGCTGCGGCGGCTGCTCAGCTACGGACGGCTGGTATTGCTAGCAGCCGGCTCGATAGTGAGCTACTGCTAAGTCATGTGCTACAGCGGCCTCGGCACTGGCTCCATGCCCACGGCGATAGCACACTCCTGCACGAGCAACACATGCAGGCGGAGCAGCTCCTTACCCGCCGCCTTCGGCATGAGCCACTGGCCTACCTGGTGGGACATAAGGAATTCTACGGGCGCGATTTCGTCGTTTCACCCGCTGTGCTCGTGCCTCGGCCCGAGACAGAGCAGATGATTACCCTCTTGCTGCAGCTCATCCAGCCCACGCAGCGCACCATTGCCGATGTTGGCACTGGCAGCGGCATTCTCGCCATCACAGCACAGCTCGAGCTTCCACAGTGCAAAGTTGATGCGTACGACATCAGCCCAAAGGCCCTCGCCATCGCTCAGCACAATAGCAGGCAGCATGGTGCTACCTCTGTTCATTTTATTCAGAGCGATCTCCTAGCGGCAGCGCAGCAGCGCTATGATGTCATTCTTGCCAATCTCCCCTACGTCAGCCCCACCTGGCAGCGCGACGACCGCGAGACAGCGCACGAGCCAGCCCTGGCACTCTTTGCCGAGGACGATGGGCTCGCCCTCATCTCTACCCTCCTCGCTCAGACGGAGCAATGGCTCGCGCCCAGCGGCCTGCTCATCCTCGAGGCTGACCCCTGCCAGCACTCACGCATCATTGCTCGCGCCGCCGCGCACCAGCTCACTCATGTGCGAAGCGAGGGGTATGCGCTTGCTTTTGCTAAGCAGTGCTCGGCATGACCCCGCTACTAACTGCAGCGCACGCTGGCCCATCTGCCCCACCGCATCTACAGATGGTAGCGACCAACGCTCGGGCCCCAGCATACGGCTCCCTTTGTCAAGCGCTTGATGGGTGTAATAGTCTGGTGATTGGATTGTCGCGTGTTGGAGCAGATCGCACACATCGGCTAGTTCTCGGCCATCTACCTCTGTTGGTTGCACCTTATTTTGCGATATAAAGACATCATTCAGCTCGGTATAATCATACTCATAGCAAAATACCTGCGGTTCAGCCAGCGATGCATCGCTATGGTCAGGTGCGTCGAGGTAGTACGACCGCACTGCGCCAGCATACGCGCCGTATCGATCTACCTCGTAGATGATAATATGCGGGTCGTGCACCTGCCCATCATCATCCAAGGCAGCCCGAGCACTCAGTGTAAGGTGCTGCCCACTATCAGTTTTGTGGCCAAAATATACGCTGCGCACCTCACCACCGTCGTAGTGCCACCGGCCGGCTGCGCCACGTTGGCGCGCGCTTCTGTGCTGGGTGGTAATAATATCCTGGACGACTGCGGTGAGCTGCTCAGCCAATAAGCCCGGCTGCTCATGCTGGCCTGGTGGTGCAAGCTCAGCGCCAGTATTGGTTGCGTGTGACGGGAGATGCGAAGCATCGCCCGCACGGGGTGCTGTGTTGTATGTCATATTGTTCCCTCTGTGTGTTAGATATACGTCCCTTTTAGCATACTATAGAAGCATAGCTGCATGCAAATAACAGAGGTGAACAAATGAACAATTTTATACCATATTCAGAATAATTCTAATAACGACTCCTGTACTCTGCCGTTGCGAGCAGTTCACGCAGCTGGGCGACCTCATGCGTGTCGACTGGTTGGTCGTTGATGCCCATTTGGCGCTCAAGTTTTTGGTTTGCTAGTTCGTTCTTGAGATGATCTACCGTTGCAAGCGTGCGCTCGTATGCTTCCTCTGGCGGTAGATTCCTACCAATGGTCAATTCTTTTGGTATTTTACGCTGAGATTCGCTCCCCTGCGGTGTATCAAATCGCCGCACCACACCATCCTCAAGATGATAGCGAAAACTGTCGCCACCCCGCTCCCTAAGGCTAATCATTCGGTCCTGCGTGCCATCGTCTAGAGTTGTCGATTCGGTCAGGATTGTGACCGTTCTCTCACCCTGTGTTGCATACAGCAAGACACTCGACTTCACGCGGTCGGTGAAAACCGTGTGATCGTATGTATTCGCTTCACCAGCAAATTGCAGCAGCGTCTCCTGCACTAAGTCGTCAAAATCTGCCGCTGCCTGTGCCTTCTCCTCCTTGGAGAGCCGCTCAGCAAACTGCCCTATCGTAGCGATTTTCTCTTGATTGTTTGTTCCGGGCTGCTCATGTGCCATGGTATACCTCTGTTGTGTTATATACTATGACACCTATAATGCTCTCTCTCTCTCTCTCTGAAAGTCAACCGATCAAATCAAGAACATGTCTTTGCTATGCCAAAAACCACCCATCAGCTGGGTGGTTTCTTGTTGCTATTGCTCAATACGCCGTGATTATTTGATCGATGTGATCATAATGCGGCTGTATTGCTGGCGGTGGCCACGCTCTTTGTGAACGCGCTTTTTGGCTTTGTAGCGAATGACGCGGATTTTGTCGCCCTTAACGAGCGCTTCCACGACCTCGGCCTTGACCTTGACGCCTGCAACGTGCGGCGTACCAACAGTGGTCGTCTCGCCATCGATGGTCAGGAGTGCATCGGCTTCGAGCGCTTTTGTGCCGTCCGGGAGGCGGTCCACCAGGAGGGTCTCTTTTTCGGCGACGAGATACTGCTTGCCGCCAAGCTGAATGACTGCTTTCATCTGATTCCTTATAATTATTAATACTTCCGACTGATTGTAGCAGAGACGGCGGCGGATGTCAAAGTTGGTACACCTAACTATCATTACTCACCAGCCGCTGCACCACCGCTGGCAGCTCCGCCTCACTGCGCCACACCTCCGTTCGCGTGGCGATGAGCTGGTCGCTCAGGTAGCTCCGCTGGCCCACGCTGTGGTGCTGCGCCAGGGCGATCGGTTTGCCCAGCGCCAGTGCCGCCCCTACCTCCATAAGCATCCCCTCGCTGCGCCGCGACGACGCTTGAATCACGAGTACCATATCGTACTGGGGCAACACGCTCAGCGCACAGTGGATGAACTCACCTGGCGTATGGTAGCTAGGCCATGCTGGGTCGAAAAGATTGCAATACACCGCACAGCCCACCTGCTCGAGCGCTGTCACCACCCCACGCATCCGTGCCCGCACCACTGCTTCGTCCTCACCGGTAAAGGCATAGGAGCAAAAGACAGCGGGCCGGGTGGCTGGTGGAGTGGAGTTCATATATTAGTAGTATACGCTATTGAGTAGGAAGTAGCACGCTAAGGTCACCCATACCTACTATTTTCGCGGCACAAATTGTCAATACATGATGATCCCAAAGCAAGCGCCTTGACGAGCCGCTCATATATTGATATATATATTAACCTTTTGCAATCCCGCAAAGGGTTCGGACTTTTCTAGGAGAGGGAACGATGTTTTTCAACATCTTTGCGATTGCTCTATCGACAATAGCGCTTGTCCTCGCACGAGTATGTTTGCCGAATCACATCAAAAGCCATCATTGGGGCAGTGTTACCTTTTTCGGGTTTATATGTGCGGTAAATATCGCTAATATCGTGCTGAGTCTCGACAAAATTGTTATGACGATGAACTTCAGCATCGCTCACAGAATCGCGTTGTCGTTCTGCATTATTTTAGCTCTCACTGCAATTACTGTGCAGCGCACTATGCGAGACCTTAGAAGCATGAACGACACCGAAGCGATGATGATAGACCTCAGCAAATTGGAAGAAGGCGACGAGATAATCATCACATTCAAGAAGCTATAAAGTCCACCCTCACCACTCACCGTCGAGTGCACTGCATTCCGGTGAGTGGTGAGCTAACCTTGTTTATATATAACATATCGGCGCTTTGGCGCTATTTTTCTTATTTTTCTCACGATTTTTGCCTCTGTTGCGGGCCAGTTTTTCACAAATCTTATTTCACATCCTGTCATATCTATGCTACGCTGGGTAGTATGAGTATGAAGAGACTCGTGTATGGCATAGCTGGTACAATGATCGTCTTCGCAGGCGCGGGCGTCATTGTAGCAGCCCAGCCAAAGAGTGGTTCGTCAGCGCCTGCATACAATGCAACGAGTGCAACAACCGGTGGACATATGGCCAAGGCATTAGCGCCGTCCGATCAGCCATCCGCGCAGACACTCGCACAGCGCAACCAAGCTATCAAAATAATCATCGCCTCCAACGCTTCTCCCAAGGCTATCAAGCCAGCGTCGAAGCCCAGCGAGACACCAACGCCAACGCCAGCAGCTGAGCAAAAGCCAGCCGCAACCAATGGCGCTTCGTCTGGTTCGAATACGCGCTCGAATAGCAATGCTCAAAAGAGCAATCCATCGAATAACAAGTCAAATTCTAACTCCAACGTGCCATCACCGGAGTTTGTCGACCGCGTCTTTGCGACGGTCAACAAGGAGCGGGCAGCACGTTCGCTTGGTAGTGTGCAGCGCATCGAGCAGATCGATACCAGCACGCGTGCTCAGTCGGCCTACAATGCACAGATTAATAAGCTCAGCCACGATGGCGGCCTCGACCGCCTGAAGCAACTCTACAGCTGCCGCACCAGTGGTGAGATTCTCGAGCTCGTGCCAATCTCATACAATGAGCAACAAGCCACGGATGTCTGGATCAATTCCCCACCACACAACAAGATCATGTTCTCGGGCGATTACGACAAAGCTGGCATTGGCCTGACGCAAAAAGGCGACCAATACTACATTGCCATGCAGTTCTGCCGCTAGGAGAGGATAAGCAAGAATATCTGAGAGAAACACTTGCTGAGAATAGAAAAAACCAGCTATCATGGCTGGTTTTTTACTGTTCAGAAGAACGTCGACTTTAGTTAAATCTCAAAGTCCTCTTCGATAATTTCACAGGTTTTATCATTCCTTTCTCTTGAGGCTCAGGACTGACAATACCCCCAAGAACGACCCAGCATCAAAATAAATACTAGTTTGCAACCAGTTCTTAATTCTACCTGCCTAAAGCGATAGAAGGGCGGTTGAATCTCAATCACTGCAGCTCATCATCAAGCGACTCCGCCCCATTCAAAACCTTCCAGAGCTCTCGCACTTCGGCGCCGCTCACCACTTGATCGCCTCGGCTGATCCGTTGGCTCTCACCAATCGTGCGAGTGGCAGGCTGGCCACTATATGCCGGGCCAATCAGTGAGCGCACCACCCGCTGGTGGCTGCCCTCTGTGACAATGCGGTAGCGCAGCTGCTCTGAGTCGCTCACCAAGCTAACCTCATGTGCTGTGGCAGCAATCACATTATCGCTTGCGTTTGGCTGCACTGGCTCGCGCCAAAATGTCGCCGTCTCAATATCGACTAGCAGACTCGAACCATCATGATATGGTGCCATGAGCATGAGGATGGCACGGCTTTGGCTCGGAAACAGAGGTGACTTGGTTTCTTTTGCTGGCGCGGCATTGTCCATTCGGTAGCCATATACATCAACCTTATCGGCAAATTTCGTCATCATATGCAAAGCAATCTGGCTTAGCTGCACCACTGCAGCCGCTTGGTCTGCCGTAGTCACTCGTTCGCGCGGGGTGCTATGTAGGGTGAAGAATATTTCTTGGGCTTGAGTTCGTGTCATTCGTCTGCCTTTCTGCCACAGCAAGCGACGCATTATATTAGCAATAAAACAGGGGGCATCTCGATGATTGAATAATCTCGCATTCTCTTCCCCACCTCCTCTGAAAGTACTACAAAATGCCCTAGATTTAACCTTTTAGAGCTGATGGAACTAACGGCTATCTACTCCATTTGTTGAAGGCAAATTGGTGCAAGAGAAGGCGAAGCTTTGCAGCTCAGCCTATACTATTCAATCGTCTTCTCAAACACCGTCGTGTTATAGATCGTCGCGCCCTTGTGGAGATAAAAGCGATGGGCTGCTTGACGCTTAGGGTTGGAGGTGAAGGTGAGCTTGGTCGCACTGTGCTGCTGGCCCCAGCTCAGCATCGCATCCCACAGCCGTGAGCCAACCCCCTTGCCCTGCACCGATGGGTCGGTCACGAAATCATCGAGGTAGATCTTACGCCCAGCGATCGGCCCCACCAACAGCGCGAGCGTTGCCATGCCCACTACCTTACCATCAAGACGAGCCAAGAGCAGCGTTTGATTCTCAGCAGCGATCACTGCTTCAAGAGCCTGACGCAAAGCGTCTATCGCCGCTGCATCAGAGGTAGTTTGAGTAGTTGGCGCAGTTGTTCCGGCTTGGTGCAGCACATCGCTCAGTGCTGCGATTGCCGCCACATCAGCCTGGCTGACGGCGGTTGCCTGTTCGATTATGAGTTCTTCCATGTATTGATTATACTATATGTATGAACCAGCGTATACTCACCCTCCGCGATGCGCTCGCCGCTCACCCGCCGCGCATCGCCTACCCAGAAGGCACCAACCCCATTATCCTCAGCGCCGTACGCCAGCTGGCCGATTGGCAGGCCGTTCGGCCAGTGCTTGTGGCAGATAGCCCAGCAGCCATCAGGCAAACTGCCGCCGATGCAGGCATCTCGCTCGATGGTATAGAGATTCTGACGGTGCCGCACCAGCACGATACTCCATCTGTAAATACTACTGACACACCTCTCCTTACCCCACTCACCTACGCCGCTCAGCTGCTCCACGATGGCACGTGTGATGCTATGGTGGCTGGCATCGACCACCCCACCGCTGCGGTGCTGCGCGCTGCGCTAAAGGTCGTTGGCCTGGCGCCAGGGGTGCGCTATGCATCGAGCTTCTTCGTGATGGATATGCCTCACTTCGCTGGCGGGGAGGATGGCTTATTCATCTTTGCCGACTGCGGGATGAACATCACACCAGATGCCGCTGGCCTAGCCGCCATTGCCGAGGCCAGCGCCTTGAGTGCCACCCGTCTTGGTTGGCAGCCCCGCGTTGCACTGCTTTCCTACTCGACGCATGGCAGTGCTGGTGGTCAAAGTGTCGAAACAATTCGCCACGCTCTTGCAGAAGTACAAGCCCACCAGCCAGAACTCCGTATCGATGGTGAACTCCAGTTTGACGCCGCTCTCGTCCCCGCCATTGGCCACAAAAAAGCCCCCACCAGCCCCATTGCCGGCCAAGCCAACGTCCTCGTTTTCCCCGATCTCAACTCCGGCAACATTGCCTACAAGCTCGCCGAGCACCTGGCTGGTGGCCACGCCTACGGCCCTATCTTACAAGGCTTTGCGCGGCCTATCAGCGACCTCTCGCGTGGCTCGAGTGTCGATGATGTGATTGGCGCGAGCTTAATTGTTGGTAGTATGGCGACTGAATAAATTGTGGAGTTCATTCACGCAGGCTAGTGATTTTTTGCTTGTTTTTTGCAAGTGATTGTCGGGCTGCGTTCCTTTTGCACTCTCTTTTGCAGCGATTATTTTGGCTTACCTATTGCCCTCGTGCGGCGCCAAAATGCCTTTCTGCTACTTACTTTTTCCACTGCCTCACAGCATAATGACCGAGCTTTTTTGCTTGCATATTGCAAGCAAAATATCTCACTCTTTGTAAGATTCATACCCATACACGCCCTGCTATCAAGCAGTGCACAACACTATTCTCTCCGCACAATATACAATTGTATTGAATATAAACAAAAAAGTATTCAACAGTATATTGTATAATCGATCCAAACTCTTATACCTACCACACCATCAATATACTGCTATCTATTAATTTCCATGAATAAAATTAGTGTTCGATTCATAAAAATAACAGTGGTAGAAGTTGCACAAAATCTTACTTATGGGATTGTAAAAATTCGCGCACTGCCGCAATTGGTTTAATAATGTGATACGTCGCTGCATCTTCTTCTGGCGATAACTCAGCGCGCGTCCGGCCATTGTAGCCATCTGGGCAAAATATTTTGTCCCAACCAAAGCCACCATCGCCACGCGGATGCGCTGCAATACAGCCAGGTAGCTCACCGCGAAAAACGTGCATCTCGTGGCTATCATAGTAGCCAAACACACCTACCGCCAATGCCGATCGATCATCAAATCCATCAAGCATGCGGCATAATTTTTCCAGCCCATCTGGTGCCTCAACGAAGAACTTAATGAATGGGCCAGGCAATCCATTCAGCGTTGCAAACCCCAGTGACACATCTTCAACAAGAACAGGCTGCTGGGCAATCTCATACGCTTCACGCACTTTGTGCCGAACGACCTCCTCGGGCGAAGATGATTGAATCTCTACCAAATCAATTTTGCGATGCTCCAGTGGCATACCAAGCATGCGCGCGAGATAGTCGGCCTTGTGCTGGTTGCCTGTGATGAATAGTGGTTGTTGCATCATTCGTCTCCTTCGTTATTCTCTTCCCGATACTTCTCTGGCTGCGCCCGAAAAACCTCGACCCATTTGCTATCCTCCGCTAGGTCGTTGTACGCAATATAATAGCGTTTTTGAAAACCACCAGCATGAGCAGCTTTGCGCATCACTGCGTCTTGTACCTGCTGAGGCGAAAAGCCAAAATCATCGCGCAGTGCATCGAGAACAGCCTGTACATCCGCCAGCTCCTGCAGCGCCTCTTCTAGCCTATCATCGCCCAGCGGAATTTCGTTTGCCTCCTCATGAATCTTGCGCTGCAGCTCACGGCGATACGCCGCGCGATCCAATTGATAATACTCCGTATGGAGCACCTGCGGATCGGCCTTGCATTTCTCGACAACCTTGTCGCGCACGAGCTTTTCGAGATAGAATCGCACCATTGCCTTATCCTCCTTGCTTGTTTATCGTTGAGTTCTTTTGTGTATTCTATACCCTGCTATTGCGGGGTTGCTATCAATAGCATATATTGCATTATGAATTTTGCGCATCGCTATTCATAGTGTTGTTTTTGCTTGCATTTTGCAAGCCAGCTGACTACGTGTGCAGTTATGTATAATTCTTATACGTGGTTTATTTGGTTCATAAGTTGCTTGTGGCCCAACACCATGTATAGGCCATATCCTGCGGTTGCGAGTGCCCCACCAATGCTGCTGACAGCATAGACTGCTTGCCACGAAGTACTCGTTGCAAAGGCAAGGTAGAAGCCAATCAATGCCGTGCAGATGGGGAGAGGTGCAAGATAATAATCAATCGTCCGGTCAAAGATCTTCGCCTGCGGAATGAAGTGCAACCCAACGGTCAGCACAAGCACCGGCATGATATAAATCTGCTGCTGAAACATACCAAGCAGCGCAAAGATAATCCACAGTGGTGCATACGACACCGTGCTCAGCAGCTGCATCTGCTTAGCGATCCGTTTGCTGGCTGGCGTTGGTGCTGGCTTGGGCAATTTTTTCGTTGCGCGGATATGCTGCACGCCACAAAAAATTAGCCATACCGCATACACACCAAATAGTGCAAAGACTGCCCAACCAACAACACTCCACGCCACGCCAAACCACATAGCATACACGAGCATAAAGGTTGCCATGAGGATTGGAAACGGCGCCATGCTTTTTACTGCAACGATTAATTCGTCTCTTTGTGGTTGTTCTGGGGCTGCCATATATCTTTCTCCTGTTTATTGGATGAGTGTTAGAAATTGTTCTTCAGTGAGCATCATTGTACCATACTTCTCCGCCTTGGCTCGCTTGCTCGCACCAACTTTGCCACCAGCAACGAGGTAGGTAGTGTCTTTGCTGACGCTGCTTTGGAAGGTACCACCCAGGGCACGGATTCTTTCGGCTGCTTGGTCGCGGCTCATTGCTTGCAATGTGCCAGTGATAACGAATTTTTGACCAGCGAGCTGCTGTGACGATTGCGTATGTTGCGGCACGACACCACATTGAGCAAACTTATCCAGCAAGGCAATGTTATCTACATCACTGAACCACGCGACGATCGATTCAGCCACTACCACGCCAATGCCATCAATCGCCTGCAGCTGGTCAAGCGTGGCAGAACGCAAAAAGCCAAGCAATTGCTTGTCATTTGCAAGTGTATTGACGAGTGCTTGCGGCTCATCATGCAGTGCATTCTTTTCTGAATCATTATGATTTTTATTCACACCACTCTGCTGCGACTCATCATGTTTTGAATGATCTGCAAAATGTTTCACGATATCGATTGCCGTTTGCGCACCAACGTGGCGAATGCCAAGGCCATAGAGGAAGCGCTCAAGTGGTGGGTGCTTTGCGGCAGCAATGGCATCGATAAGCTTCTGCGCCGAGACCTCGGCAAAGCGATCGAGCTGGAGAAGATCCTCCTTCCTTAGCGTATAAATATCAGCTAGGTCACGTACCAAGCCAGCCTCGACCAATGCAGCGACATTCTTCTCACCAAGCGTGTCGATATCCAGTGCTCCTTTGGATGCAAAGTGCGTGAGGGCGCGTGTGAGAATGAGCGAGCTACTAGCGCCGCGCACCCGGTACACTGCCTCACCAGCAGGCCGTTCGAACTGCAGCTCGGGATATTGGCGCTGAAGCTCGGCTGGGTAATCAATCGGCTTGGTATTAGCTGGGCGCAGCTCTGGTAGCACTCGCTCAACCTGCGGGATGATATCCCCCGCCTTGAAGATAACCACAGTATCACCACGCCGCACATCGAGCCGGGCAATCTCGTCGGCATTGTGCAGGCTGGCGTGCTGCACCGTCGTGCCAGCCACGACGACTGGGTCGAACACCGCCACCGGTGTGGCAGCACCCGTCCGGCCAATGCTAATGACGATATCGCGCACGATGGTAGTGGCTTGCTCGGCTGCATATTTATAGGCCACCGCACCACGCGGGTTCTTGCCCACCATGCCCAGGCGGTCGTAGAGAGCGCGATTGTTGATCTTGATCACGAGGCCATCGGTATTAAACGGCAAATCGTGGCGCTGCTCACCCCACTGCTGGACGAAGTTCATTACCTCGGCCAGGTTGGTAAAGACCGCCGCGTGCTGGTTTCGTGTGATACCCAGCGCCGTCAAGGCATCATAAGCGTAGCTATTGGTCGGCACCTCAGCCGCATCATCACGGATGACATCGTAACCCCGAAAATGGAGTGGGCGCTGCGCCACGAGTGCTGGGTCAAGCTGGCGGATAGTGCCAGCCGCGAGGTTACGCGGGTTGGCGAAGGCTGGCTGGCCAGCAGCTTGCTGTCGCCTATTAAGTGCCGCAAAGTCGCGCTTAAGCATAACGATTTCCCCACGGATCTCCGTCCTGCCCTGCAGTAAGTGCTCAAAGCCAGGTGCTTCACGCAGGCGTAGCGGCACATTGCGAATCGTCCGCACATTATTCGTTACATCTTCGCCAACGTAGCTATCGCCCCGTGTGACGGCCTGCACGAGCACGCCATCGTTGTAGATAAGCGCGCAGGCCAAGCCATCCATCTTGATGTCAGCAAAAAATTCGTGCTTGTGGCCCGGCAAGAGCTTATCCATGCGCTGCACCCACGCCTCGACCTCTGCCGTGTCGAAGACATCATTGAGGCTGACCATCCGCCGGCGATGCTGCACCTTGACGAAGCCACCTTTGAGGACGTTGCCAACCCGCTGGGTGGGCGAATCGGGCGTGATGAGTGCCGGGTGCGCAGCTTCGAGTTGCTTGAGCTCGGCAAAAAGGCTATCATACACCGCGTCGCTCACGCTGGGCGCATCAAGCACATGGTATTCGTAGCTATAGCGATTGAGTAGCTGACGCAGCTCAGCACTGCGCTGAGCTGGCGATAGGTTGGGTGATGCTAGATGTTTGTCTTGTGTCATAGTGGTTCCTTACTGCTTTAGTATAGCGGAATTTGACGGTGGGTGCAGCTTTTTTAAACAGGTTCGTGTAAAGCTAGGCTTCTTGGATGCTTAATTTATAACAGTATAGGTACTGCCGTTTGAATACCAACGTTATCGCTTTGCCTCCGTCAGCTCCACCTCCCCCATCACTTCATCCGATGGAGTGTGAAAACCGGTCGTAATGACCGGTTTTCAGCCCAGCGCAAGAGGTCGATGTCTGGGAGACATCGACCCTTATAGCGTTCCGGAGGAGGGAGTGTGGGGAGGTGGAGCGTGAGTATCCCGCCACATGTATTACCCAACAACACTCTACCGAGGCACGCCACCTTACGCTGGCGCTGCCATATCATCAACAATCTTGCGATAAAGGAGGTAGATATACGCTGCGCACCACACCACCGTTGCCGAGCTGATGAAGCCCGCTAGGACGGGCATCGTCGGCACAGAGGCATACCATTGCCATAAGTGCTTGAGCCAGGCATCAAGGAGGATAGCAGGGATCATCACCACGCACCACAGCACTGCCACGCTGCCAAATAGCCACAGCAGCCGGTACAAAATCCGCAGCCGTCGCCCTACCACCAAATCACCCGCCGCTGCCAGCGCCCGCATAGGGTACATACCAGGCAGTGTCACCACCACAAGCGCAATGAAGGTGCTCGTGCCCCAATAGAGCGTCAGTACTGCCACAGTAGCTAGCAACACATAGAAGAGCATCGAGCCAAATCCTTCGCTAATTACCCCATTGCTAGACAGGCCAATATACACCAGCGCCATCGCCCCCAGTGGGATAAGCTGCACGAGGAAGACGAGGACAATCATCAGCGTGGCTACCAGTGGTGCACAGGCATTATACAGCCCATCGCGCAGGCGTGGCGCTCGCCCTGCCTTATACTCGCGTAATAGCCACACTGTGGTGAGCCACACCAACAAAAAGCCCAATACCACATAGAGCTGCTGGTCAGCGCTGAGGTTGCCACTGCCCGCGCCAAAGGCCGTCACCATGAGGAGCCCTGCCTCGCCTAGCTTACCCCAGGCACCAGTGAGAATATCCTTGCCCGACTCTGCTAGCATACTCTGCAGACGGTCGTACATTGTCTGGTTGGTAATCGCCCCAAGCGCCAAGAGCAGCACGGCATAAAACACCGCCAAGAGGCACAACGTCCGCCAGTGCGCCCGCACCATCCGCATCACTTGTGCAGTAAAGGCGACGTAGCCTGGTAATTGCAGTGACCGCGCATAATCACGTCGGCGGGTGCGACGGAAGCTTCGATGCGGCCGTCGCCGTTGTAAATTATGCAACCATTGACGGCTGCTCGCTACTACCCTACCACCGCGAGCCTGCCAGGTCCGCCAGTGGAGGTTAGTGCGCCAGCTGGGCAGCGTCGATGGAGTATCATTCGAGTGCTGCGAGCGGGCTTTTTCGGAAGCAGTCCCGCGAGAGGATGATGTTGCCTTTTTTGCAACGCCAGGGTGTTTTGCCTCTTTTTTTGAGCGATGTTGGCTCGTAGCCACCGTGAGAGCGGTGCGTGATGATGAGCGGCGAGTTGACTTCGTTGTTTTTTTTGCCACAGGCACCACCCTACCATTTGTTCATATCTTCGTTGAGGCGCTTGATGCGATCTTCGAGCGGCGGGTGGGTGCTAAACAACCGGCTAAAGAACCCTGGCTTGAGCGGGTTCACCATAAACATATTAGCGCTTGAGCTAACCTGCTTCTCCATTGGGCGAGTGTATGCCTGCAGCTTACCCAGCGCGCTAGCCAGGCCAGCTGGGTCGCGCGTCGTCAGCGCACCAGTCGCATCGGCCAGGTACTCACGCTGGCGACTCACTGCCATTTGCATAATGGCTGCTACGATGGGTGCGAGAATGATGGCGATAATGCCAAGCACCAGTAGCACTGGATTGGTCTCGCGGTCATCATTGTCGCGGAACCACAGCATGCGCAGTGCAATATCTGACACGAGGCCGATCGCACTCACCAGACCAAAGGTAATCATACTCACCCGAATATCGTAGTTTTGGACATGCCCCATCTCATGGGCCAATACAGCGGTCAGCTCACGATCATCCATAATCTCCAGCAGACCCGTCGTCACGCCCACAATGGCATGCTTGGGGTCGCGGCCGGTGGCAAAAGCATTCGGTGCTGGGTCGTCGATAATATACACCTGCGGCATAGGTAGCCCCACGGTAATGGCAAGGTTCTCAACGGTGCGCCACAAACGGGGGTTATCTGCCTTGCGAATCTCCACCGCACCAGTCATACTCATAGCAAGCTTAGAAGCAATGAAATACTGCACCAATGCATAGATCAGCGCCCCAATGAACGTCCCCCAAAAGATCGTCAGGTTGCCCTGCATGCCGCGGCTATTCATAATCAACTGCGCCGCCAGGCCAATCACCGCTACCATCGCGACGAAGACGATCATCAAAATAACTGTATTACGCTTGTTGTGTGCAATTGCTCTGTACATAGATATATTGTAGCAGATAATGGTGGTTTTGCAGGTACTCGCGTCAATCTCCGAGCGCTGCATTCTCTGCGCTGACTATTAGTGAGGTTTTCGGGCCTACGTTGCACCCACTTGACTCGCCCCTCATTTATTGATATATATATCAGCTTTTGTTGACATATGTTCGCATTTTGTCCAAAAGTGTTGTTTGACAAGCAGAGCATACCGCTCAAGGTGGGCTGCCCAGGCATGGCTACCATAGCCGCGCCCCAGCACCCCATCTTGAGTCGCCGCATCCGAGCGTCGACCAGTGTTATTCTACACAAGCGTCCGCTTGGGTGGGGAGAGAGTAGTGTCATGAGCAATATCAAGATCACCATTACCGAGAAGAAGGAAGAAAGCGCTTTGAGCATTGTAATGGCGTGTATTGTCTCCATTATTAATATGTTCCTTGGCGCTTGGGTGTTTTCTGTGCTATGGGGGTGGTTTATAAACCCGCTAGGCTTCCCAAGGCTGACACTATTTTGGTCGATGGGTATTCTAGCTACTGTCGAGCTAGCACTGCTACTAGGTAGTCCTGCTCGAGAGATGCCACAACCACAACTCGGGAGAAACATCGGGATGACAATCACCATCCTCGTCACTTTTCCCCTTGGATGGGCTATTCACCTCCTTGCCTAACCCCCTCACCGAACATGACACGCTCGCTTCTAGAGGGTGTCTGCCCTCTCCTGCTCTGCTTGTCATGTTCGCCCCTTGCGGTGCTCTTGCCCATTGGCAGTGCTCTAACACCCTAATCATTGCAATTATTTTTATTACTCAAATCCCCCACCTTCTAGGTAAAACCGCTCTGGTCAAGCGATAAGCCGCTCATTTGTATCCACAAACCTTCTCAAACATCCCTCGCTCCAAGAATGATATACAACTGGCATCATCGCCCTTATGTCATTGCAACACAATAAAAAACCGCCCTCCATCGAGAGCGGTTTCGCTATAGTGTGCGAGGTGTCTAGAACTGCACTTGCACTGGGTTCTCGACGCTGGCGCGGTCTTCGACCTCGAAGAACTCGCGAGCCTTGAAGCCCAGCATGCCAGCCACGATATTGGCGGGGAACATGGCGATGCGGGTGTTGAGGTCGCGCACACCACCGTTGTAGAAGCGGCGCGCTGCCTGGATCTTGTCCTCAGTGTCCACCAGCTCTTGCTGCAGCTGGATGAAGTTTTGGTTGGCTTTGAGCTCTGGGTAGGCCTCTGCTACGGCAAACAAACTCTTCAGAGCGCCCTCGATCATATTCTCTGCCGCAGCTGTCTCTTGCACGCCTTGGGCATTCATGATGGCGCTGCGAGCCTCAGCCACGTTCTCGAAGACTTCCTTCTCGTGTGCTGCATAGCCCTTTACCGTACCGACTAAGTTCGGGATGAGGTCTGTCCGGCGCTTGAGCTGGACGGTGATGTCGCTCCAGGCTTCGTCCACGCGGATCTTCAGCTTGACCAAGCTGTTGTACGTTGCCCACATGAAGATGCCAAACAGAACGAGCAGGCCAATCACGCCGAGCAAAACGATTAATGCTATTGTCATAGTGTCGTTTCTCCTTTTTGGTTATAGCTTTATTATAGCAAATTGTGTGGCTTTCGCCAGCGGTTGGGGTAATTCTACAATAAATCTTGCGTTGGCAGCTACTACGACCGCCACCATATTCTACCCTTCTGGCTATGCACACGAGAAAACCACTCTCCTCAAGTGGTTTTCTCTGTTATATCATGTCTGGTGCGCAAGGCGGGAATCGAACCCGCACGGCTTTTGGCCAAGGGATTTTAAGTCCCTCGCGTCTACCAGTTCCGCCACTCGCGCTTGCAACCGCACTTCTGGCATAGCAGCCATGTGCTGCTTGTATTATACTATGTTTATGAAGCAAATTGTAATAATTCACGGCGGATCAAGCTTTAATAGCTACGAAAATTACTTGAATAATCTAAAGAATAGTCAACTTCATTACGAACGACTACTGTGGACACAAAAATGGCGTGACTGGCTGGCGCAAGAAATCGTCGATGCTGATGTTTTGCTGCCAGATTTCCCTAATAAGCAAAACGCTAGCTACGCTGAGTGGAAAATATATTTTGAGAAACTACTGCTCCTGCTTGGCGATGACGTTCAGCTGGTTGGCTATAGTTTAGGCGCAATGTTTTTAGCAAAGTACTTGCATGAATCACCACTGCGCGTGCCAGTCCGGCGGCTCGTGCTAGTTTCGCCGTGCTATGATGATGAATCGAATGAAGACCTCGGTAGCTTTCAAGTAACAAGCGCCACTGGTTTAGAAAAATCAGCAAAGGAGATCCACCTATTCCATAGTAAAGATGACCCAGTCGTGCCGTTTACAGAACTTGCTAAATTTCAGCGAGACGCGCCAACTGCTCAGGCGCATATTTTCGAAGATCGCAATCATTTCTTCCAGCCAACCTTCCCTGAGCTAAAAGAATTATTAGAGCAAAAATAGCTCTATCGAGAGAGCTATTCATCAACAATTGTGGAGGCACGTACGAGAGTCGAACTCGTCTAAAAGGTTTTGCAGACCTCTGCGTAACCGCTCCGCCAACGCGCCACACCCCTATTATACCAAACTATATCTGTTCTTTGAACATCTCGTAGAATGCACCACGCTGCGCCATCAATGCGGCGGCAGTGCCATGCTCAACGATGCGGCCGTGGGCGATAACGTAGATAGCATCCGCCTTCTTAACAGTGCTATAGCGGTGGCTAATGGTGATGATGGTCTTGCCCTGCTGAGCAAAGAGGCGGCGAAAGATGCGTGCTTCGGCGGCGGCATCAATGGCGCTGGTGGGTTCGTCGAGGATGATGATAGGCGCATTGCGATACAAGTTGCGCGCCAAAGCCAGGCGTTGCCACTGCCCACCAGACAGGTCGACCCCTGTTTCGTGGTCATCTGCCTCCATCCATTTGCTGATATAGCTGTCCCCACCATGAGGAAGTTTGCGGACAAAATCGGCTGCCTCGGCCTGGCGCAGTGCAGTATCACGGCGCGCTGTATCTACCGGCTGCGAGACATCACCATACCAAACATTCTCATGCGCTGTGGCGAAGTCATAGCGGATAAACTCCTGCCCCAGCACAGCCAATTGCCGGTGCCAAGCTGCTGGGTTGATATGGCGGAGATCGTGCCCATCAATGGTAATGCTGCCTTTGCTGGGCTGATACAGACCAGTGAGCAGCTTAACGAGCGTACTCTTGCCAGCGCCATTTTCGCCCACGATGGCAATGTGCTGACCACGGCGAATAGTGAGAGAAATATCACGCAGCACCGCCGTTTGCGTGCCTGGATAGCAAAACGACACCCGCTGCACCGCGATCGCATCGCGCAGCGTCACCTCATCAATGGTGGCTGCATGGCTTGCAACCGGCAGCGCCATAAACCGCTGGTAGTCTGCCATAGTGGCGAGGTCTTCGTCAATCATATTATATGTATTGATCACGCTGTCCATCTCGCTCATCACTCGCCCTACCATTTGCTGCACAAGCACAAATTGCCCAATTGGCTGGCGGTGTGCCACGATCTCCAGCACCACCCAGACAAGCGCCACTACCTCCGCTGCAGCCTGGATAATCTCTCCGCCCAGGCGCTGCCCCATAAAGCGGCGCTCGTAGCCAAGCACCCGCAGCCGATCTTTATCCCGCAGTGCTGCTCGCTCGCCAAGTAGATGGTGAATCACTCCATAGAGGCGCAGCTCGGCAATGAAGTTCGGCCGGCTAAGGATGTGCTCAATCCACGCCATGCGCCGTCGCGTCGCCACCTGCTCACGCCAGTGACCAGCCTGCAAACGCGACAGCCGCACCTGCACCACACTACTTGGCACAAGCGCCACGAGTACAAGCAACCCCAGCCACCAGCTCACCATCACCATCATCCACAGGCTTGTTGCCAGCGATACCAACGCCGTCAGCATTCGCACCAGTTGGATAAAGAGGTACGAAAATGACTGGACGAAGCGCTGCGCTTTATCAAATATATCAATGGTCGCAGGGTCATCGTATCGCCAAAAATCCAGCGCATGGAGACGGGCATACATGTGGTCGCTCATGGCAGCCTCAATGCGGTAGCGCGACACTTGGTCATAATACCCTTGCACCACCGACCACACACTCGCCACAACGCCCAGTACCACAGTCACTACTACATAGGCGAGGAGCTGCTGCTGACTACCCGTCGCATATGCCTCAGCCAAAGCCGTTGTCGCAAGAGCGGCGTAGTATGCCGTGGCCAGTGGCAGCACCGCCGACAGCACCGCTCCCACCGCTTGGACTGCAATCGTCAGCGGTGCCTCCCGCCAAATAATCCGCACCACCAGCCACAGCCCCGCCAGGCGTTGGCGTAGTGAGGGGGTAGGCATGGTGGTAGGTAGTTTAGTCATGATATTCAATTATCGTGCAGGCTTATAGCCCCATTGTAGCAATTGTCGCTCCGTACTTTCTGCTTGTTTCGTAGCTGTCTCTCAACATTTTTAGTGAGGACGCTGTGCTAGCGCAAGGGGCGAGGATGGCTATAGAAACTCAAATATTGCCAGCCACCAAGCTCGAGTGGCGTCTCACTACTGATGCGCCACTCGAGCTTAGCATGTTATTCCTTGTAGCCCTATGCTTTGGCGAGGCTAATCTGCAGCTCAGCGCCATCTACTGTAGCCGTCGTTTGGTAGAGTACATCGCCTGGCTGCTGCATCGTGGCGAGCGTCTCACTCGCGATTGTGTCGGCGTGCTCGGCGAGGGCTTGGCGCAGCTGCGCGGCTGCGTCATCGGCTGGTTGCGCCTGGCCTGGCGCCGCTGGCTGGCTGGCGGGCTCAGCCCCGACCGCGAGGTGCAGCATAATCCGGTCATCCACCTGCAGCCCCGCCTTCTTGCGCGCACTCTGCACGTGGCGAATGACTTCACGCATCAAGCCTTCGCGTTTGAGTTCGGGGGTGATGGTTTTGTCAATATTAATCCAGCTCTCTGGCTTGGCCGCGCCTTCGGTCGCGTCATAATCCGCCAAGTGCTCGTCTTGGTTCTCAACCCAGCGAATTTCCTTAACGTTCAGCTCCTCGGCCATGATCTGCTCGTAGTACTCAGCCAATTTCGCACCCGCATATGCCGCAGATTGCAGCGGCTGGCGAACCTTGATCGATGCTTGGTGCTCATCCTGTTTCATCCGCAAACTCAGGCCGTTGTTTATCAGCTCACGCGTGCGAGCCATATCAGCCAGCACCTGCTCATTTACCTCACCAGCTGGCAGCCAATTCTTTAAGTGAATCGACTCATCATCACCCGTCAGGTTATGGTACAGTTCCTCAGCCAAGAACGGCGTAAACGGTGCCAGCAGGTAGCCGAGGCGCACCAGCACATAGTGCAGCGTACGGTAGGCGTCGCTCTTGTCGCTATCGTCCTCTGCGCCCGCGGCCCCTTTCGATGATCTCCAGAAGCGGCGGCGGCTGCGGCGCACGTACCAGTTGCTGGCGTCATCCAGGAATGGCAAAATTGGACTCAGTGCATCAGGGATATTATACGCATCCATCTGCCTCTCGACCTCCGCCACCAGCTCATGCAAGCGGCTGATAATCCAGATATCGAGGGGGTTAGTCACGGCGCCAATCGTCGCTTCATCTTCCGAAACATCTGCACGCGCCCGAGAATTGAGGTTATCAACATCAGGCAGATACGAGGACTGTTTGAGCGCAGCGAGTTCCGCAGTATCACCTGTGGTTGATGAGTGAGATTCCCGGTGCGCGGAAGCCGTTTCGGTGGATGATAGGGACGTACAAACCGGCTTGCCACTCAGTGGATCCACCAGCGTACCATCAAACTCCCAGCCATCTACTTCAGCGTACATGGTGAAAAAGTCATACATATTCCAGATCATCGCCAGCTTCCGAGCTACATCACCCACATCCTTATCGTGCAGCGCGAAGTCCTCGCCATTGAGCAGCGGGCTACTCAGCAGCAGGAAGCGCAAGGAATCAGCACTAAACTTATCCATCAGCTCGTTCGGGTCGGTAAAGTTACCCAGCGATTTACTCATCTTGCGGCCGTCATTGCCCGCCACCACACCAGTGGTGATGACGTTGCTGTAGGCGTTTTTGTGTTGCGCACCTGCCTCACCAAAGGCACCAATCTCTGCTAAGGCGACGTTGACGGCATGCACATAATAGAACCACGCCCGTACCTGGCCGATGTACTCAACGATGAAGTCCGCCGGGTAATTCTGCTCAAACTTAGCCTGGTTTTCAAACGGATAATGCAGCTGCGCAAACGGCATGCTACCGCTCTCGAACCAGCAATCGAGCACCTTATCAATACGCGTAAATGTCTCGCCGTCAATCGTAAAGGTGATATCGTCTACCCATGGGCGGTGGTAATCATCCAACTCCACACCGCTCAGCTCCTTAAGCTCTGCGTACGAGCCAACCACCTTAACCGTACCACGGTCACCCTTCCACACTGGCATGGCCGTCGCCCAGAAGCGGTCGCGGCTGAGGTTCCAGTCTGGTGCCTGCTCAATATTCTTCGCAAAGCGACCGTGCTTGAGGTGACGCGGGAACCAATTAATATGCTCGTTCTCATCTAGCATCAGCGGCTTCTGCCCCTGAATGTCGAAGAACCAGCTGGGGATGGCCCGGTACATGATGCGTTGTTTGCTGCGCGGATTGAACGGATATTCGTGACGAATGTACTCAATTTTCCACACCGCGCCCTTTTCTTTCAGGTCTTTGGCAATGAACTTGTTGTTGTCCCATACCTCCAGACCTTTGTAATTGCTATCAGTGTAGTAACCGTTATCATCAATCACATGGAAGGGCGCAATACCATTGGCTTTACCAAGTTCAAAGTCATCCTCACCATAGGCCGGCGCGATATGCACAATACCCGTACCCGACTCGTGCGAAACGAAATCCGCCGCGTAAATAGTGTGAATCTTGTCACTGCCTGGCCAGGTCGAGCCGGTACCCAGCGGCTGGTATTTCTTACCCACCAATTCGCTACCCGGGAAGGTGCGCAGCACGTCGTAATCAAGTAGCTGGTGCTTGTCGTCCTGCAGAGTGCGCTCGAGGGCTTCTTCGGCGATGATGAGCTGTTCGCCATCCACCAGCACTTCGCAGTACGTCATATCTGGGTTGACGGCCAGCATCAGGTTGGCTGGCAATGTCCATGGCGTGGTGGTCCAAGCGAGGACAGCCGCATCTTCGTCCATCAGATTAAACTTCACATACACACTCGGGTCGGTCACTGTTTGGTAGGCGTCGTTGTCCATGGTCACTTCGGCCTTGCTGACAGGAGTAGCAAACTTGGTGTCGTACATCAGCACCTTTTCGCCTTCGTAGATTTTGCCAGCCTCATACAGCTGCTTAAAGGCCCACCAGACGCTCTCCATAAAGTCCTTGTCCATGGTGCGGTAGGCACCCGTAAAGTCTACCCAGCGACCAATACGGTCGATCACGCCCTGCCACGTTTCGCTATTCGCCACCATGCTTTCGCGCGCCTTGGTGATGTATTTTTCCAGACTGATGGTCGGCAAAGGATTACCGTCCTTATCCAGCGGTGCTGGCTGGTCGCTACTCGTCACAATCTGCCGCCGATCCACAATATTCATCTGCTTTTCGACGAAATTCTCTGCCGGTAGACCATGACAGTCCCAGCCCCAGCGGCGCTCCACACGCTTGCCTTTCATTGTCCAGTAGCGCGGCACCGCGTCCTTAACGATTGAACTCAGCAGCGTACCATGATGCGGCACGCCAGTGATAAACGGCGGCCCATCATAAAAAACGTAGGCATTATCCGCCGGCCGCTGCGCCACCGACTTTTCAAACGTCTGATCGTCTTTCCAGCGCTGCACCCAATCCTTCTCATATTCTGCCGCTCGGCGGCGTGTGCCATGTGTGAATTTCATTATGTTTCTCCTTGATTTATCTTATACTGTTTATTCAATTACATTAAGTCTTAGCCAGATTGCCGTATGTATATCATATTGCACCTCTGTAATATTCACGTATTGATTCAAAAATTGGAATATTGTCTTTATACCCACGCGGTGATATTGGCGACGGATGAAAGATCGGTATAACTACACTCTCACCCATGGCGTAGCGTTTACCAACAACATCGCTCAGCCGGCGGAACGGCTCCTTAATCAGCGCCTGGGTCGGGATAGTCCCCATCGTCAGGATGAGTTTTGGATTTAGTATGCGCAACTGCTGTGTAAGCGTTGGCCTATAGAGAGCGGCTAGATCCTTAAGATAACGGCGATCGGATGGGAAGCACTTGATTACCTCTGTAAACGTAACTGCTAGCAGCTCCTTGCCAAGGATAGCTAGCAACTTTTGCATGATAACACCACTTGGCAGCAGCTTCCCGGCTGTATTGTGCCAGGCAACGCCACTCTTTACCCAGCCAGTTCGGGCTGGCGCCTCACCAACGATGACGATACTATTCGTATCACCAAACCATATAGTCTGGTCGCGCAAGCAATCCTTGCCCATATGGCCGTAATCGACGCGCCCAATTGCTTGAGCCACTCCATTTAGCTCAACCAAAAACCGCTCCACCCGCTCCTTCAGTAGCTCGTACCGCTGGCGAGTGTCGGCATGGTGCAGAATCCTCTGGCGGCTGCGCACGGTAGAGGTGTCGTAATCAATCGCTACCGTGCCAAACTGCGCGGCCGTGCTATCCACCACCTGATCATCAATGCGATTAAAGTAATGCGGCGTGCCCGCCACCACGCAGCGGCGGATCTCGCCACCACAGTAATCCTGCAACACCAAGGCCGAGACGGCACACTGCCCGCTGCTGGGGTTGTGCGGCGTCCAGGCCACCAGCGGGGAGGCCGTCCGCGCAGTCCAGCTAGCGGCAAGGGCGGTGCGAAACTGCGCAAGAGAGGTTGCGCACATCTTCTCCCTGGCATTAGCCGCTAGGTAAGCATCTTGTGATACGCTATTCATTTGACCTCTCTACTGCCTCTGTATCATACACCCACCCAGGCTGCCATGAGCCAACTTCGCGCCAGTTGGTTGCTATTGCCTCTGGCCAGGTCTTACCACCAAGAATAACGTCCAGCGCAAGCTGTGGTGCTTCGTGCGCCACGATGGCAATGTGCTGGCCAGCATAGTCGCGCTGCAGCATCGCCACAAAGTCACGCATACGCGCCTCTACATCGCGGTAGCTCTCGCCGTGCGGAAACGGTGTATCAACAAAGGGGAGTAAACTAGCCTTAAAGGCCCCATCCGTGCCATTATTATCACCATAATTTGCCTCGCGTAGCCGTTTATCAATAACAATCTGATGCGTTGCACCAAAAGCAAGCCGGGCTGAATCGATCGCTCGACCAAGATCCGAGCAAAATACCACAGTAAAGCTAGTATCAGCCGCTTGCTCTGGCAGCGCCTGTGCTTGCTGAACCCCCACTGCTGACAACTCACCAGGCAACCAGCCAGTCGCCTTACCAGCCTCATTATCCGTCGTCGTGCCGTGGACGAAATAAGTTATTTTTGTCATACATTTCCTCCTTGCCTACTTTGTGATACTGCGTGTCGAATCTGCGTTATAAATTCGCTGTGCTGCAACTGCTGCCAGGGTAAAAACAGTGGTTGCGGCAGCGTGTCAAAGCCTACCCAGCGCTGTTCTTTACATTTGTCTGGTTCGATAATAGAAGGTTCGCCACACTGCCAATCGCTCATCAGCCACCATGTCACATAGTGCTTGTGATCATCAGCAAAGATATCATTTGTGACGGCAGCAAAGCGCAGGTTAGTAATCTCGCAGCCTGTTTCTTCGCGTACTTCACGGATCGCTGCCTCCTCAGGCGTTTCGCCATATTCGATATGACCACCAGGGACACTCCATGTATCAGCACCATGCGACCCCTGTCGTTGCTGCATTAAGAACTTTCCATCGCGCAAGATAAAGACACCCACACCAACGCGTACCTGTGGTGGTTGTTCTGCTGCATACTGTCGATTCATTTCGCTACACCCTCCTTTATAGCCTTATATATTGCCTGCGCCATTCGCCGATGCCCTTGCAGTGAGAAATGGATGCCATCAGGCGCATAATCGTCATGGTCGTCAAGTGGATTGCTAATGGTTGTGTGAGTAGCGCGGAGCATCTCGCTAATACACTGTAGCTTGCTAGCAAGCGGCTTATAGCGCTGAGCTGGCACGACAGTAGGCTCAATATACCACACACTACCACCGCCAGCCATGTCATTCTTGCTGTCCGCTGCATAGGCTTGGGTATAGGCGCTATACCACTGTAAATCAGCCGCGATTTGCTCGCTGGAAGCGCTTTCATTTTGTGCATCATTCACGCCAAGCGCGATGATCACCCCGCTCACCGGGCTAGCCTCTCGCAGTGCTATTTCGTAACCAATCTTGCCACCAAGATATGGCGTTTGCTCTGCATACTCCCCTGCTGTCCGTCCACACAACCCTGCTTGAATAATGTCATACTCATCACCGAGTAATTGCTGGAGGATGTTCGGCCATTGCTGCTTGGTAGCATAGCGCCCCAACGGAGCACCATTCTCACCAAAACCCTTGTCGCCCCAGACGTTCGAGTCACCATAGATAAGGATTCGCCCAGGTTGCATTATTCCTTGCCTCGCACTTGTTTTGTCATCAAATAGTACTCGCCAGCCTCGTCAGTGCCGTCTGTTCGGTGGTACACGCTGGTGAAGGTTGGCTTGTCTGCCACCAATCGATACCTATAGCCACGCTTCTCGTAGATACCTATTGCCATTTTGTTGGTAATATCTACCGCCAGGCCAACTCGGTCAAACCCCTGCCGGCACGCTTCATCCTCCGCTGCAGCGAGTAACTGCGAGGCAATACCACGGCCACGACACTGCTCTGCCACCTCAAGTGCGTTAATCTGTGGCAGGCCAGGGTATTTATCTTCAATCCTCACTGACGGCTCATCAATCTCTAGTCGCTCGGTCCAATCATGCCGCAGTGTCACCCGTCCCACATAACGGTCGTCCTCCACTGCAGCAAACACCACCGCCTTGCCCTGCATAGCCAGCTCTGCAAGCGTTGCTTCATAGCGATCAGAAATACCCATATCTTGCTTGAGTAACGCAAACTGCTCGCTGCCTGGCACGACTGTTGTAATGCAGGCGGGTGCTTTCTCATAGGTGTGCGGCGGCTGCCAATGTTCATGCATGGTTGTACTCCACTTCTTTTCGCTTTTGGTATACAGAGTAGAGCGTTGCTTTTATTGTTGCATCAAGCGGCTGGGCTCGATACGCATCTCTGTCGCTATAGCCAATTGCGCCATTATGGTTGGTATATAACGTGACATGTGGAATAATGAACTCCGCCTGAGGTATCAGTTCACGAATTGCATCACGCCACGCTTCAAGCTCGCCCCACTGGGCAAGTGCAATAATTGTCTCGCGACCCTTTGCATTGTCGACCAATCTACAGAACTCACCCGTCAATTCTGGCTCTGTCGTCATCGCTGCACCAGCCGTGCGCGAGAGTCGCTCGAGCTGCCCATAGCCAGCCTCGTCCACCCCATACTCGCCAAGCACCTCAAACAGTGACAGATGAAATTCATCAGTCTTTAGAAGCAAGCCCGCAATCTCCCGCGGAAAATTCATAGCGCGAATCATGTCAGTCGTATCATACATAATGTAATCATACTCCCGATCAATTGCAAAGCTCGTCACACGACTATTCTGCTGCATAGTGCTTATCCTCTTTCCTTCATAGCTCTACGCAACCTGCCGCGTGTATTTCGCAATGGTACACTGCAAAGCTGGCGTGCGAGCTGGCAATGGCATAGCTACTCCTTAATATAATTAAAAATCACCTCTTCTGGGCTTCGAGAATCCGCTGGGTATTCGCGCGGACGGTACCATCTCGATTCCAAAAGAAGTGATTCTAGCATTTCCCGGCAAAACGACGGAAATAGCTATACTCTTTCAGCACTTGATTATTGCCTTGTCGCAGCATTCGCGGCGGGGTCTATTCTTGGCTCTTTAGATTCACAACTCTTTATGAAAATAACAAACCAATTTCTTCCCGCAGGCTTCGTGGGTGATAGCCACTCATTTTGCGCACCACAAGCTACGCAAAAATGCCTCTGGGTCTATTGTAGCGCACTAGCCGCAAAACCAAAAGTACTTACACCTCAAGATATAAGATATAGCCCGATTAATATAACTATATATCTTTTTACTCTCATGTAGGGTGAATGTTCAGCGTCGCACACTCCTTGTGCCGAAAGCACCCCACCACGTGGTCATTGACCATCCCCGCAGCCTGCATAAAGGCATAACAAATCGTTGGGCCGACGAAAGCAAAGCCGTCCCGCTTGAGCTGCGCGCTCATTGCCCGGGATGTAACCGTATCGGCAGGCACATCACCCACGCTCTGCCAGTGATGTTGCACTGGCTTACCACCTGCCAAACTCCATAAGTATGCCTGCAAACTACCGTGCTGGTGAATAGCCTGCAGCGCCGCTTGGGCATTGGTGCGCACCGCATAAATCTTGCGTCGGTTACGAACAATGCGCGTATCGTGAGTAAGCGCCTCCAGCTCTGCATCCGTCATAGCTGCGACGCGAGCAATTGCAAACTGATGAAAGGCCTGCTGGTAGCCCACTCGCTTAGCCAGAATTGTACTCCAGCTCAGGCCAGCCTGCGCACCCTCCAGGCAGAGCAGCTCAAATAATTTCTGGTCATCATATAGCGGCACACCCCACTCAGTGTCATGGTAGGCGCGCTCGTTATCGCTCAATTCGGCCCAGGGGCAACGGTTCATAATTTTAGTATAGCAAGAATGCTTGGCACAGTATACTGGCATTTGTGGCGCTCTGGCTCACCCGCCTATACCTTGCGCAAAAATCTTACTGTCACATTTTTATGCTTTGCGCATGTGCCGCAGCTAAGGTAGACTTGCAGGACGTGCTTGTGTAAAGTTTGAATGCTTTTTGCATTATGTTCATCTTATTTAGTTTGCAAGAAGGGCAAGTGAATTAGCAAACCATAAGACTCTGCACACTATTTTTTGTAAGCAGTACACTTTTGTGTATGTTGCTGTCGCGCATATTTATTATTACTAGCGAGGCATAGTAATCCATCATGTGCAAATATCGCAAAGCTGTCGCAATCCTTGCCGAGTAGTGTACACAAAAATCAAAAACATTAACGCATGTTACGAAACCACTCTCACATCACAACGCCACAATCAATATTTGGCAATGAGCAATCCAGCAACGAAAAATTTTATCAATTGTATACAACAAACATATGGCTCGTTGCCAGTAGCGTTAGTAAAGCTCCTCAGCCATATGCGAAGTTGAAAATCTGGCAGCGTACTATTACACCAGCTTTAACCCGCACTCTACTGCCTGCATACCTCAACACAAAAAACAAACACGCTTCTCGTTATTATCAAGAAGCGTGTTGTAGCGAATTATTGTTTTTCTAATTATTTAATTTCGAGCCCACCAAGGACACAGTCGCCGCGAATATAGACGGTCTTTTTTGCACTCTTGGCAGCGTTGGTTTTGTCCTCTACCCCGCCAAAGATACTATTGACCTGCGTCTTAACGATGACGTTGTCTGGAAAAATAATATTAATGCCACCACACACAACAAAAATATCAATCACTGCACCATCCTCTATCTTGGCTTGGCGCAGATCGAGGTCCACCTGACCAAATGCTGCCGAAAGCGAGTTACCTGCAAATTCGCCTTTTATCTTGCGCGTGTTGCCCGAGAAAGACGCAACCATATTATCATCCGACGATTGTTTTGCAATACGACGCTGACGCTGCGACAAATTAAAAATAATCGTCAGACCGATTGCGATCAGCACCAGCGGCAAAAACATTCGCCAAATATTAACGTTATTATGCAAAAATGCATTCGCACCAATTGTTAGGCCAACTGCTACCCAGAGCGCTCCCCACAGCCAATTGCGATTGCGCAGCGTGAGCACACCAACCATGATAAATCCAAATGCGCACAAACCATACCAAAACTCCCGCCAGTAATGGAACTGCACACCAAAGCTCTCACTTAATAATATTCCGCCCAGCGCCACAAACGCCGCGCCAGCACCAATGCGTAAAATTGTATTGTTCTTCATGTCGCTAGCATACCATTATTATAGATAGTACACAACAAGCTCTACGTCTATCCCAACTATCATCTCAAAGTAGCTAATATACTGGTGAGATGATCTCCATCATACACCAGTATACTCCGCAAAGAATCGTCTGCCTTTGCTATTCATTAGCATACTTTTATTTTTATTCGTCATGATTTTAACAACATTGTCTGATTCACCCCTGTTATTTCGTATACAGTACACAAAATCAGTTGTTGTTATATACACAATTTACATTATTACCTACAACGTTGTAGGCTTGTCGCTTTATATCCCTTGTTTTCGAGTTTATTTCGTTGTGATTCTGTGTGTTGTTTTTTATATACATATGGCATGTCTGCTTCTAATATATTGTTATATATATTACACTTCGCTCCCTATCTCTTACCGTCAACAATGTTGTGTATTTTATACAACATAATCTCAATTTACTCTCCTCACACTACTCTAGTTTTTTACAACAGATCTATGTTGTGATATATACATCCTATATACAGTCTCATTTTCTCCTATCAACGACAAACAATGGTCTATCTGCCTTCTGAGGGGCCACAGATGCATGACATAATGCTCATATAGCTTTTTACCTTATATCTAGGTTTTAGCGCGTTACAGCGCTTATAACAGGCATTCCTGTCCGTCTAGAGCGGAATATACATATATAACGTTCTTATACATATCTAGCACCCATTTGGTACGCTTACGCTTGTAACCAGTTTTCTGCAACGGTTCTGCTCAGCATATTCATATTTTGCATATCACTTATTTTGTATACCTTACATATCTTTAGCTATTTCGCATTTTTTGTTTGGCATAAAATATAGAGCAACAAGCCTGCCGCGCTGCACGATACGATCGTCTTCCTCCTGCCCTATGGTCGCGTCCTATGGTCTCATTTTTGTGCTATAGAAAACATGCGCATATTCTGTTATTACCATATGTAAAAATAGATGCGAGCTGCTTTGGCATAGTTGATGTAACAAGTAACTAAGCATGAGCGTCACTCAGAATTTTTAAAAAAATATGAGCACGTGTCAGCAATCCTACCTGTGTCATACTTCGCATAGCCTCTGCCTGCAGGCACTGCGTTGTGCTACGATAACGCACGCTTTGTCGCGTACGCGCTATATCTCTTACGCGTAGCATATTACTTTCATTATGCAACCGAAATAATTTTTTGATACACCACTTCATCTACACAATTCTATGAAATTTACGTGCTGCGGCGCTGCGTCATTTTTGCTTGCCTCTCGCTCTATAGCGCCCTTATACTAATCAGTTTTCTTTAACAAATATCAGTCAATGCGCAGCTACTGTCGCCCAGCCAAGAAACCCACTGCATTTTTAGCATCGCGCTGCAACTTGCTCGCTTGCTTTGCAAAGAATCTTCACTACCATGCTAAGCTATGACATCACGCGCGTCTACTTCACAGCTTGCAACAGCCATCCGCTATCGCACGCATATTGTCATCGCAGCCGTATTGTTATAGCTTACTTATTTCTCAGGTATCAATCGTTTCATTTTCCAGCACGTTGAATTGTTCTTTGCAAACACGCTTGGCAATTGGCCGATAAAAATCAAACTAACCCACACAACTCTATCGATTTCACATCTTCACCAAACTGAACATACATTTTCTTTTATTCAAAATTGCACCACTTAGCAAAACATATCACTCACCTCTCGCTGAATGTGTTGTGCTTGCTATTCAGGTAATGTTCATCTACTACAGCACAGCAGCATTAGCATACTATCCTCATATGCGCTAGCAAATTTATGATGCACATAAGCCTGCCAACACATTCGCTATCAATACTACATAATGAACGAAATGCTAGTTATATTCACACGCACAGGCTCGCTAATAGGCAGCATCTTCCTCTCTATCTTGCTGTTTCGATTACGTCACGAAACAATAACCTATATATTAGCAGCCCGTCGTCTTAAGCTTCATAGCTATGTTAAAATTCAGCATACATTATTTTGCACATTATTTTTCTATAACACCAAGCACACAGCACAAGCTAATGAGCGCCTCACTTGCGTCAATATAGTGGTAGCTGCCACCATACCATAGTATCCCCGGTGCGAGAAAATACTCACCATTATACCAATAGACATAAAAACGTAATGAATAATATAACATTCTGTTCATTTTAAAAAGCTTGCCAATCCTGACAAGCTCGACAATTTCACCGTGCAAAAAACAACTCTGCCTAGAGCAGCTCCGCGCCAAACTTGACAATAATCAACGCCACCGCCAGCACCAGCACACTTACGCCACACAGCACATCGTAGCCATGGCGAGCAAAGCGCTTGGTGTGCTCCCCACCAATCACCCCAACCTCAATGCAATAGCGCGTCATCCCAAAGAAGATCAGCAGCATACCCACATCCAGCGTCAAGCACCACGGGCACAGCACGCGAATAACGGCGAAGCTCATATAAAACATCCACAGTGCAAAAATCATCCCCAGCACAGCGCCGCCCCAGGCACTCCGCACAAACCAGCGCGGCAGGCGTGCCCCAGCCAGCAGTGCTACCACTACCGTTATCATCACTGGTATGGCCATCATACCAACGAAACTGTTGGGGAAGCCAAACACCGTCGCCGACCAATGCTGTGCTACTGTGGAGCAGCTCAGCACAGCATTGACGTCGCAATTGAGCGCCCCACCTGGGTGCTGCGCCAAATGCAGTGCCTCGAGTGAAAGAACAAAAGATGCCAGCAGCCCCAGGCCACCGCCCAAAGCTGCTGCCAGTAAGGCAACTGTGCCAGGCCGACGGAGCCATGGCGTACGGCTCGCGTCGTCCGCTATAGTAGTAGTGGTCATGGTATGTACTTCGGGCGTTTTAGCGGGCATAGTACCCCACTTCATCGATAGTTGGCAGTGGCAAGCCGCGCCACATACCCAGCACCTGACCGTTATCCGCTAAGGCAAGGATGGTGGGGTACTCCACAATGTCGTACGTGCGGCAGAGCGACTGCCCCTCACGCGTGTCTGGGTCAAACTCCTCGATGGCATGGCTAGTGCGCCGGCTAAAGTCACGCAAGTAGTCGAAGACGCGGCGTGCATAGTCGCTTTCTGTCCGGTAGATGATGAGGACGCGCATATGTTTTACCTCTGTTTTTCTTGCTGCTTCGCACTCCGACGCTGCTCTAATATCTTGACAAAATCGTCCAGCGTCTTAAATTTGTAAAACACGCTCGCAAAGCGCACATACGCCACCTCATTGCGCGCGGCGAGCTCATCGAGCACGAAGCCGCCAATCACACGCGACTCAATCTCATTCTCGCCCGCATCGTGGATCCGGTCTTCCACGGCATCAATAATTGCTTCCAGTTCTAGCTCGGATTTGAAGAACTTACCGACCGAGCGACGCACCGAGGCGCGGAGCTTAGCTCGATCAAAGAGCTCACGCGAGCCTGTCCGCTTGAGCACTGCAATCGTTGGGTATTCGATCCGCTCATAGGTAGTAAAGCGGTGTCCATCAGGAGTCTCGCGGCGGCGGCGAATCGTCACGCCATCAGCCGACTCACGCGATTCTAACACGCGGCTGTTGCCAATCTTGTCGCGATGGGTTGTCACGCGTCCGCCTCCTTTTTGCGGCGGCGGCGCAAGAAGGCCGGGGTATCATCCTCGTCGTCATCCATCGATTGATCCCAAATATTCGTCTCATTCTCCTGGGCAAAGTGAGCAGCCGCCTCGGGGTCGATCGCCATATCGACACTATCGACCGCTTCATCTACCGTCTCGGCCGACTCTTCGTCATCTTCGGCATCGCTTGGTTCGTCGTCATCAAAGAACGAGTCACTATCAAAGCCAGTCGCGATAACGGTAATAATCAACTCATCCTCCAGCTCGGGCTTGAGCGTCGCACCAAAGATAATGTTGGCATCGGACGACACCGCACCAGTGATAATCTCGGCCGCTTCTTGAATCTCGGCCATACTCATATCGTAGCCACCCGTCACATTGAAGAGCACACCCTTGGCACCGTTGATCGACACCTCAATCAGTGGTGAGTCAATCGCCTGCTGGGCGGCCATCTGCGCTCGGTCTTCGCCACTAGCCCGGCCGATCCCCATCAATGCACTACCAGCACTGCTCATAATTGCCTTGACGTCAGCAAAGTCGAGGTTAATCAATCCATGCTCAGTAATCAGTTCCGATATCCCCTGCACACCCTGGCGCAGCACATCATCGGCAATCTTGAAGGTCTCAAGTAGTGGCGTCCGGCGGTCGATCGTGTCGAGCAAGCGGTCATTCGGGATGGTAATGAGCGTATCGACTTGCCGCCCCAACTGCTTGATAGCCCACTCGGCATTGATGCGCCGCTTCTCACCCTCAAAGGTAAAAGGCTTGGTGGCTACGCCCACACAGAGAATACCGAGATCACGCGCTACTTCTGCCACCACGTGGCCAGCCCCCGAGCCTGTGCCACCACCAGCACCAATCGTCACGAAGATCATATCTGCCCCCTCAAGCGCCTGACGGATCTCGTCGAGCGACTCACGGGCCGCAGCCTCACCTACACTGGGGTCAGCACCAGCACCAAGGCCATTGGTGGTGTTGTGCCCAAGATGAATCTTAATATCAGCTTGCGAATTATGCAGCGCCTGCGCATCGGTGTTCATTGCAATGAACTGCACGCCAGCCAAGCCGGCGTCTTTCATTCGATTGACAGCAGACCCACCAGCGCCTCCGACGCCAACGACTTTGATACTAGCAAAGGTTTGGATCTCGCTTGGTTTTACTTCCGGCATTCACGTTTCTCCCCTTGTGCAACTATCAACTTTACCATTACCATTTAGTATATCATCCTCATCGGTATGATTCTAGGCCTTGAGCCCTCCCAGCAGCCGACGTAACCAGCTAATCGCGCCCTTGGCGTGTGCTGTACCACTGTTGGTATAGGCCTGGGTGGGCTGCTGACCGCCTTCGCTATCGGCGAGCATCAGACCAACTGCGGTGGCGAACTGCGGCTTTTCTATCTGGTCGGCCACCCCGCTCGTAAAGCCAGTTGGTCGGCCTACCCGAGCGGCTACTCCCAGCTGTTCCCTGGCATAGCTCGCCATGCCACGCATCTGAGCCATGCCACCAGTCAGCACAACACCACTGGGCAGCTTGCCAGCGCGACCTGCCTTCTTGAGCTCTTTCTGCACCGCCTCGAAGATCTCCTCCAGCCGGGCATCAACAATCTCGTCAATCTCCTCCGTTGCAAACTCGTACGATTCCTTATCGCGCCGCACCTTAGCCACCGCATCGCTTGCCTTGATACCAGCCGCAGCATGCTTGACCTTGACCAATTCTGCAACATCAGGGTCAGTTTTGAGGCCAATAGCGAGGTCGTTCGTGACATTCACACTACCCATTGGGATGACGCCAACATACTGCAAGTCCCCCTCTTCGAAGACTGCCACACTGGTCGTTGCTCCACCAAGGTCAACCACTGCCACACCGCTTTCGATCTGCCGCTCATTCAGCACAGCCTTGGCCGCCCCCAGCACCGCTGGTGTAATGGCGTGAGGGTGGACGGTCGCCATCTCCACCGCTTTTTGCAAGTTCGCCACATAGGGCGCTAAAGCCGAGACGACATTGGCGTCAATCTCCAGCCGCGTGCCCGTCATACCCAGCGGGTCTTTGACCCCCGCCTGGCCATCAAGTGTATAGCTATGCGGCACAACCTCAAGGATCTCACGGTTGGCCTGTACTTTGCCTGTTGTGGCAACTTCTTCGATGCGTGCCACATCATCGTCATTAATCTCGTGATCGATCGTGCCCACGGCAATCATCCCAGTGGCACGAGTGCTGGTAATGTGCGCACCATTGACACTCACCGTCGCACTGTTGACTTCATAGCCACTCATCCGCTCGGCCTCACCCAGCGCTTCGTCGATCGTGCGGGCCGGGCCACTGAGATTGACCACCATACCCTTGCGCATACCACTGTTCGGTGCCTGCCCTACGCCAACAATCGTCGGCGTGCCTGTCTCTGGATTCATATGCCCCACCACGCATCGAATCGTCGTCGTCCCGACATCTATTCCTACTGCGTATTGAGAATTTTCATGCATAGTACCATTATACAGGTTATGCTGTGTCTTGTACAATATAGGCGCAATACAAAACTCGCCGTTCATTATCTCGGCGAGTTTTATGTATGCTGCAGCAATGGTGGCAGCAAGGGTAGCTACCAGGGCGAGACACTACAGCTTCGTCATAATCTCCGCCCCTGTCTCAGTGATGAGGACAGTGTGCTCGAAGTGGGCAGCCAGGCTACCATCGCGGCTGTAAATTGTCCAGCCATCGCCAGCGGTGTCACTGTAGATGGCACTGCCACCGAGGGTAGCCATGGGCTCGATGGCAATGGTATCACCAGGCTGGAGCAGCGGGCCAGTGCCTTTGCGGCCATAGTTGGGCACATCGGGCGGCATGTGCATCTCGAGGCCCACGCCGTGCCCCACCAGCTCGCGGATAATCCCAAGGTGGCCCTTTTGTAGTACTGCTTCCACCGCTGCGCCAATATCGCCAGTCCGGACTGGCCCTTTGATCGCGTCAATGCCAGCATAGAGACTGCGCTCGGTAGTGTGGAGTAGGTGCTTAATAGCCCCAGTGGGTGCGTCATCCACCACCATAGTAAAGGCGCTGTCTGTCTTCATCCCGCGGTAGGTAATGACGAGATCGAAACTAACGACATCGCCCCGCTGTAAGATATAATCGCTTGGTACGCCATGGACGATTGCTTCGTTCGTGCTAATACAAATCACCCCAGGGAAGTTCACCTCTGGGGTTTTGTAGGTTGGCTCAGCACCGTAGGCAGCAATCCGCTCTGCCGCAAAGGCATCGATCTGCTTCTCACTTACCCCGGCATGGACAAATTGACGGATATCAGCAAAGATCTGCGCCAGGCGCTTACCCCCTTCGCGCATTGCTTCGAGCTGCTCAGGCGTCTTGATACCAGTGATTAGTTGGGCCATGCGTGCATTACCTCGTCATAAATCCGGTCGTGCACTTCGCCCGCGGTGCCAGTCCCGTCGAGGTGAATGATCTTCACCCCAGCCTCAGCAAAGATACCAAGTACTGGGTACATCTTTTGGCGGTAGATGGCCATGCGACGCGCAATCGTCTCGGGTGTATCCTCCATTCGGCCTCGCTTGGCTAAGCGGCGCATGATTTCCTGCTCAGGCACTTCCAGTACCACGACGAGGTCAATGTTATCACCAGTACGCGCGAGATGGTCATCGAGCCACGCAGCTTGCTCTTTCGTACGCGGGAATCCATCAACAATAATATTTTGGTAATGCTTGCGATACGCCTCTTGCACCGCATGATCGAAGACTTGGTAGGTAAGCTTGTCACTCACGAGCTCACCAGCCTTGAGTGTAGCAATCACCGCTGGGTCGGTGCTCTGGCGCAGCATCTCACCCGTCGAGAGCCACTTCCACCCCTGGCGTACTGCCAGCATCTGCCCTTGCATACTCTTACCGGCACCAGTTGGGCCAAACAAAAGAATCATCTGTGCCTCCTTGTTATTATGTGGTTATCGTTATTATTAAGAAAAATTATTGCTCTTGTCATAAAACTACGGGGCAAGGGCACGTTGTACCAGTTGAGCGATCGCCCCACCGTCAGCTCGGTTACCCACCTTGGCCTTGACAGCGCCAATCACCTGGCCCGTCATTCGTGGATTATCTACCCCAAGCTCGGCAATCGTCTGGGTCACCACGGCTTGCAACTCCTCATCACTCAGTGGCTGCGGCAGGTAGCGCTGGAGTACTGCCATCTCGCGCTCCTCGGGCTCAGCAAGTTCAGGGCGACCATTGGTGCGATAGATTGCTGCGGCATCACGCCGCTTCTTCACCTCACGAACGATCACCTGCTCGACGGCAGCATCGTCCAGGCCAGTCTTGCGCACACCCTGCTTCACCTCTTCATCAAGGATAGCAGCACCAAGGTTGCGCAAGGTGTCACCAACAAAACGATCGCCGCTAAGCAAAGCGGCTTTCATTTCGTCTTTGATACGCTGCTTGAGCGTCGTCACCTAGCGGATCCCCAGGCGAACTTTGGCCATCTTGTCAGCCTTACGCTGACGACGGGTAATCGCCTTCTTGCGGCGATCGGTCTTGCTGATCGGCTTGGCAAATCGCATCGATGCCCGTGCCTTTGCTAGCACACCGCTCTTCAACACTCGGCTATTAAACCGACGGATGATGTTCTCATTCGCCTCGCGCTCGTCTTTTCGTGTTACTTGTACCATATCGCTCCTCATTATAGCAGATGCGACAATTTTTGCAATTCTATCGCACGTAAAGTTGCGCAAATTACTGTATCACCTACAAAAAACCAGCGCTCAGGTGTGATATACCCCTCACCACTCTGGTGCTAGCACAACTCCGAAACTCATGCAGCTTAGCACAATTACACCCTCGCGTCGAGAGATATGAGCAACGGCGATACTCTAGGGCTGAGCTATTGTGCTATTTTGCTTGGCGCATCGCTCGTCTCTGTATTATAATCAATCTACTATGACACCTTCCTCACCATACCCACAGCAACCTCAGCAGCCTCAGCCATACACCCAGCAGCAACAACCACCACAGCCATACGGACAACACCCCCCACAACCACCACAGCAGCTACAAAGCGCACCAGCACCAATGCCACCAGCTTATTCGCCCACAGCCATGCCGCGCACCGGCTCGTCATTTGGTGCAGTTATTCGCTGGGTGTCTGCCGGGCTATTATTTGCGCTGTTGGTGCTGTACATCGTTATTGCCGCTATTTTTGGTATTCTTGGCGCTGCATACAGCTACATTATTTATGTAAATCTTGGTATACTGCCGATTTTGCTCATTGTTGCACCAGAGCAAACGGAGGGTGATAGCAGTATGTCGCAGGGGCTATTCGTCACTGGTGGTATGCTCATTATTAGTCTATTTGAGATGATTGCCCACGCCACAATCGGGATGCTTGGAGGAGACTATACCACACCAACCCATGCGATAACACCAAACCTCTGGAATGTCCCTTCTCATGAGGCAATTATCTCATTATGCCTCTATGCCTTCTTCATCACTGTATATGCCATCGCCTTTGTCGTTAGTCTTGTGCTATTTTTGCAAAATCGCAAGCGTGGTATGTACCGCTAGCGGCTGATACTTATTTGCCTATTTTGCACAAAATTGCAACAAATATGCTACACTGTTATGAATAGTTTGTGACGGGTGCTTTATTTGTAGCTATGTGGCGCACACTATTGTTGTAGCGCCTCTCGCATCTCGAGAGGTATGGATACCTCAGTCCAAATACTCGCTCTAATATTGGGAGCCTAGAGCGAGTATTTGGTCGGAGGAAGCATAAGCGGTAGAAAGCGGAGCGCAAAAAACAGTGGTATCACACAGCCACAAGACAGTAGACCGGACAAGAGTAGTATTGTCTATACCCCAGACCCAAGGACACTACTCTAGCAAATCGCGTCTCGTTTGTCAACCCCATCAGCCGTGCGTGGCTCTCTTCTCTTCTACGCAGCTTATTTTCGACCAGTGTGAGTACCCTGTTGCTCTACATTATGCTTCCTCCAATTTATTCATAATTCGCTTGATACGCCGCTTGTCCCCATGCGCTTTACCAGGGGTAGCGTAGACCTCGATAAGGATAATCGTGCTGGTAGCTCGAGCCGCCCGCGACGGTGCACTACGAGGCAGTGCTCGCACTACCGCAAACACCAGCCACACCGCCCATCGATAGGCTGCTGTGTCGGTATCGAGGCAGAGCTGCACTACTGTGCACCGAGCAGTTTGCTGTATAATGGACGCCTTGCCGCACGCAAAGAGCTGCTGGCGAAAATCCGCCACCGTCGTCTCACTTGGCTCAGCAAAGATACGCACCAGCCGCGGCTTGACGCGCTCGATATCGGCTGGCAGCGTGGGAATGCGCTGTGCCAGCGTCTGGAGATCACTTGAAAATTCTGTTGCCTGCTTATAAATCATCATCTGACTCGATTACAGAGGTAACGTCTGTCCGATAAAACGTGTCGCGGTAATCAATCGTCTGTCCATATTTCGCAATCACCCATGGCGCATCTTTGTAGGCAAGGTTGCTCAGCTCGGCAGCGCTCTTGCTCCCGAGGCGCTCTAGCTCGGCATCGATGTGCTTGATCTCGTTGGCGCTGAGCTCGCTCAGCTCGGCATTCTTGAGCGGAAGGAACTTGCGCTGCTTGTGGCTAAAGTGCTTCGTCTCGATAACATCAAGCTCATCGCGGGCCCGCATCTCATCGACCAAAGCTTGCAAATCTGCAGCCGGCGCGGGCCCATAGGTCTCGTGCAGATACGCCAGGCCAGTAATGCTCTTGCCTGTGCGCTCGTAATAATCAAAATCAATAAAGTACAGCAGCCGATGCAGCACCGCCTCGCCCACATTGGGCCGCGCACCAATCTTGCCTAGCGTATAGAGTAACACCTGGCGCAGTTTGGTGGTGTGGAGCCGCGGGATAGCATCGCGCGACTGAGCAGCCGTAGGCTGGGCACGCTGCGCATCATCGTGGCGGTATTCGGCTGGTGTATCGCCCACATACAGTGCTGCATCGTCCGCCACCCGCCACGGACTGTGCTGAGCTTGTTGTGCAACAGTGTCCGTCATAGCAATGCCGCTAATCAATTCTTGCACGCCAACTTCGTAGTATTGGCTAATCTTCGTCAGCTCGCCAAGCTTTGGCTCGCGGCCACCATTCTCTAGCTTGATATACGTCGCGCGGGCAATCCCAACTGCATCGGCCACCGCCTGCTGCGAAAGCCCCGCATTGCCACGCAGTTGCCTAATACTTGCCTCAAAACTCATTGCGATTTGGTCCTTCCTGTTGCATCATGCCTCCATTGTAGCGTACTTGCCAAAGTTATACAACCATTTTGTCTAATTTTGGAACATAGTACATTTGTGCGCATGTTTACAGAGGTAAAGATATGATAGGAGGGTGCGAAGTATGGGTGTATTCTGGCTGATAACAGCACTACCGGTGCAGCGCAATGTGTCTATTGGTTCAGGTTCTTCCTGTCTATCCCCTCTCTCATCCACTAACTTTCTCAAGTATTTAAGTATTTTAGTACAATGAAGCGCAATACAAATAGTGAAAAAACCAGCCTTTGTAGCTGGTTTTATTCTTTGCTTCTATAGGGTTTATGCTGCCACAGCCTCTGGCCATGCACTCTTGTCTGACGAGCTCGTTACACCGACTTCACGGCGACTGCCCCGTCTGACGGCTGCTCGACCAATCCCTACCACTGGTGCAAGCGTACCATTCTCTCTATTCTCGTGCTCCGCTGCCTGCAAGGCGTACTCAATAGGCAGCAGTAAGCGCCGCTGCTCATTCTCGGGGAGTTCATCCGACAGAGGTACATCGTTTGCGACTAATTCGACATCACTCAGCTCTATCCCTTGAGCCTCAAGCTCTTGGATATAGCTCGCCGCAAGCGCGTCGCGGTAGAGCGCACTCTCTCGGTCGACCAGTTGTTCACTCGCTGGCTGTGGTTTATTATCCGCATCACAACCATACTCTTGCAAGAATGGCACCAACTGCTCTGCCCGTTTGGCCTGCTCGGTTGCTAGCTGCTTAGCTACTTCAGGGGTCTTATCCTCTATACCATTCAGCCGCCGCCACTGAGCACTCTCCAACAATGTAGCAGCGAGTGGCTGCAGTACTTCTTCTGATTCTCGCGTGTCTATCGGACGAACAAATCTTTCCATGGGACCTCCCGTGGTTATGTGGTGGATGTTCTGTTGGTATGGTTTGTTTGCCCCCTACTATAGCACGGATGATCGGGTTGGCGCAAATTGTAGCATTTGCTACACTAGCTGATAAGAATCTAAAGCAAGGAAACACCATGTCAGACGACACACCAACTCTACCACACCCCTATACATATCGCGCCGCATCCGTTGAGACGATGCTGCAAGCTGTGGCTGACTTGACCAGTAAGTGGCCACAGTCACAGAGCGAAATAACAGCATGTCAGGCAGGCCACCCCGAAAGTACACTCAGCTTTACTCATAATATTCTAACCTCTGTTGATATATCACTTGCAGATCTTGAGAACGGTGATGATAGCGATGGTGATCTATATTATGACGATCAGTATTATGAGTTATCCTGGAATACCTTTGACACATACGAAGCAGCTCTCACCTCGCAGTATGGCGAAGGAACAGAAATAGAGCGTGAGGAAGATATGGCATGCATCGAATGGTACTTTGACAATGGCGTCAAGGTGACACTTTGGACAGCAATGTGGAAAATCAATATTACACTTGAAGCATCAAACACTTGGGATAATATGAATTATCTTGAGCGCACCTACTACTCAGATATCGACCTTTACGACCCACGGCGCCAAACTCCACCAAGCGGTTATTACTAAAAACAAAGCTACACAAAGCAAAGGAGCCAGTCGCTATTGACCCCTGTTAATAACAGGTTCACTTAGCGATAAATGAGCGCACCTTCTCTACGACTCACTCAGCCGATATGTCTGAGCAAAGGCAGCTGCCTCAATGATGTAGCGGTCACCAGTAATCTGGCTCTCCACCAGCCAGCAATCTGCTTCGCCGCGCTGCTGGCCACCCCACGGCGCATCGATGACGATCTCGCGGCCAGTGGGGTTAGGCATGGCTTTGATCTGATTCTTCGGCAGATACGCGCCGGGTACCACCGCACCATCCTCACCACGCAGCGGCTCATACAGGGCGGCAAAATCCGCTGCCGCAATGCTATAGCGCTCACCTTCTGGCCCAGTGATAATGGCATCGCCCACCTCGGCAATGTTCTCCGTCTCTACATACTGCTGACCATCCGCTCGTGCGAAGCTGGTAGTCAGGGCTTGCCGCTCGGTGGCAAACTCCGGATGTACCGCTTTGCTCGGGTCGGCAATTTTGGTGTAGGTGTCGGTAATGGCGCTAAAGTCGAGTGCGCTGGTATCGAGGTAGAGGGGTGGCACTGCGTCGGTCTCCTGGGTTAGTTCTGGTGGTAGTATAGCTGGTTTGGCATCGTATGTCGATGCTGTGGTGCGCTCGTGCATGAGTAGTGTTCCTATCGTTATGATTGATAAGAACCCATATTGCTCTCTCTCTCTCTCTCGATTTGTCAATATATTTATGCAATGGGAGAGGTTTTATTGCAAACTACATTACCCCGCCTTCAAAGCCTCACCACCAACTCTCAAGAAAAACACCCCCAAACGAGAGCGTGCTTTAGAATAATTAGAATCTTTGGCTTTATAAATCCGTGGTATCGAGCACTACCAGCTATGTAACGCTACTCATCCACCAGCTCTACATGGAGCAGCCGCCCCTCTACACTGCGCATACCACGCCAGTCGTTGATAGTTGGCTGGAACCAAACCGAAATAACATCGCCCGGCTGACGTACAAAATTCGGTGGCGCGTTGAAGGCCAATAGTTGCAGCGCTGTGCCTTGCCCATCCTGCACCGTAAGCTTGATGTGCTGCCCGTCGCTGCCCATGTGGCGCAGCTGCGAGACGGTGCCGCGGCGCAGCTGCAAAACAGGCTCTGGGTTACCATTGCCAAAGGGTTCAAGGCGGGCAATATCGGCCACCAGCTGCTCCGTTACCTCTGATAAATCATCAATCACCACATCAGCCTGCGGCAAGAGGTAGTACATTTGGTCGGAGAGATGGAGCGAGCGGTAGTAGTCGTTCACCCGCTGACGAAAGGCGCCGATCTGCCGCGTCTCGAGCGTCACACCAGCTGCTGCCGCATGGCCACCGCCACGCAGAATGACATCATCGGCAGCGCGCACTGCCCGCTCAGCCGAAAAATCGCCAAAGCTACGCGCACTGCCCGTTGCCGTCTCGCCCCGCTCGCTAATGATAAAGACTGGCTTATGATACGCCTCTACCAGTTTGGATGCCACAATCCCAATCACGCCATGGTTCCACCCCTGCTGGCTCACAACGAGGACAGGGTCGGCAACATAACGCTCGGCCTGCTGGCAAGCTTCGTCGTAGATGGCCTGTTGGATGGCTTTGCGCTCGGTATTGAAGCGATCCAATTGCTGAGCCGCCTCAAGCGCCGCCAAACCATCGCGCGCCCGCAGCATATCAAGGGTGTACTCAGCCGATGCCAATCGTCCTGCCGCATTCATACGCGGGCCAAGACCAAAACCGAGCGTCCGAGCGGTAATCTGGGCTGGCTGCACACCAGCCACCGCCAGCAGTGCCTTGAGGCCAGGGCGGCGCTGCTTCTTCAACACCTCGATCCCCCAGTACACATTGGCGCGGTTCTCATTCCGTAGCGATACTATGTCGCATACCGTACCCAGCGCTACCAAGTCTAGCAGCCACTTCTCGTAGCCAGCTGGCAAACCCGGCAGCACCGTCTGCAGCGCCTGGACAAGCTTGAAAGCCACGCCTGCCCCACAGAGGTCACGGAAGGGATAGTGGTGGTCGTCATATTTCGGATTAACCGTGGCGATGGCGGGTGGGCGAGTCGGTGCAATGTTGTGGTGGTCGGTCACCACGGTATCGATGCCATAGCGCTCCTTGGCATAGGCAATTTCCTGGTGGCACAAGCTGCCGCAGTCCACCGTGACGATGAGCTGCGCCCCCATCGCCGCCACCTTATCTACCGCACCTTTAGTCATGCCATAACCCTCTACGAAGCGATTAGGAATAAAGGCCTCCACCGCAGCAAAGCCAAAGCTCGCAAAGGCATCAAGCAGCAGTGCCGTCGCACTGAGGCCGTCGATATCATAATCGCCATAAATCACGATTGTTTCGCGCCGTTGGTGCGCCTGCACCAAGCGATCCACCGCCGTCTGCATCTGGGAGAGTAGGAATGGATCGGGCTTAGCATCATAATCAGGGTGTAAAAACTCCTCAGCAGCTACTCCATGCAAGCCCCGCGCCGCTAATATCTGTGCGAATAAACTCATCAGAGCTGCACAATATCCGCCGCTTGTTGACCCTTTTGCTGCTGCGATGATTTGATCACCATGCTCTGCAATTCTTTGAAGAAGATATATTGTTTGTTCGTATAATACATTTTGGTATTACCCTGTTTTTCGGCCATCAAAAAACCAGCTTTCTCGAGATTCTTAAGCTCGCGCTGGATATTGCCCGGGTCTTCTTTGATCAACTTCGCCAAGCCGCGGACATGGGTGTGGAACTCCGGATACTTAGCATAGACCACAATGATTTTGCGCCGCACCCGTGATGTAATAAACGTTTCTAACATGCTTCCCTTAGCGAATTCTCGCTTCCGTTACCTCTACTCAACTGTTGCTTTTTATTCTACACTTTTTGATGGTAATTTGGCAAGACCACCCACCAATTGATTGTGCGTTTCGTCTCTCGCAACTGCGACTCATCAACCATCCACACGACACACGTGTCTGCTTTTTATCATACCAGCTTTGGGCGAAGCGAGCAAGATTGATGTGCACGTTTTGCACGCCACCCAGATGAAGTAGCGACGGAGAGACGAGCCCCTCTGCACTCTCGCGTGCTGTCGGGTATAATAAATCCTATGCACTATTATGAAGTTGCGCCGCTCAAGATTATCCGCGCTACCAGCAAGAGCTTCACCTATCACTGGCCAGAAGCATTACCGCTGGGCCAGGTGGTGCAAGTGAGCGTTGGTGCGCAGCAGGTGGTAGGCATCATCATGACGCGCGCCAGAAAGCCGACATATACTACCAAGCCGCTTGATGCCATCGTGCCACTGCCACCGCTGCCTGCTCCCCTATTAGCGACGAGCCAATGGCTGAGCGATTATTATGCCACGCACCTCGCCACTGTGCTACAGACAGTGCTACCAGCTGGCATTGCCAAGCAGCGCCGCGCGCCGCGCCGCTCTGCGAGCTCACCGCCACAGCGCCGCACGCCCACCTTCTCACTCAATCTACAGCAAGAAGAGGCCGTTCGCACCATTCGCCAAGCCAGCCCTGGCACAGTACTGCTTCACGGTGTGACAGGTAGCGGCAAGACGGCGGTGTATATCGAGCTTGCACGCCACGCTTTGGTTGCAGGCCGGTCGGTGATTGTCCTCGTGCCAGAGATCGCCCTCACGCCCCAGCTGGTGGCGGAGTTTCGACAACGCTTTGCCGATATCATCCTCACCCATTCGCGCCAGACAGAGGCCGAGCGCCACCGTGCCTGGCTAGCTGCCCTGACGAGTCCGCAGCCTCGGGTGGCAATTGGCCCACGTTCTGCCCTCTTCTTGCCGCTGCAGCAACTGGGGTATATCATCATCGACGAAGCACACGAGGCTAGCTACAAGCAAGACAAATCCCCCCGCTACTCGGCGCTGCGGGCCGCAAGTGTCCTAGCTCAGCAACATGGTGCGACCGTGGTACAAGGATCGGCCACACCGCTGGTCAGCGAGTATTATCTAGCGCAAAAAGCCAAGCGGCCGATCGCTACCCTACCGAGCAAAGCTCGGCCTGAGGCTATCGCCCCCACCATTCAGCTGATCAACCTCACCCAGCGGAGCAACCTCACCCAGCATCGCTTTTTGTCGAATCAGCTTATCGCCGCCATTGACACCACACTTGCGGCGAATCAGCAGATCCTGCTTTTTCATAACCGCCGTGGCAGCGCCAATGTATCGCTCTGCACCAACTGCGGCTGGGCAGCCGAGTGCCCACGCTGCTTTGTTCCCCTCACCCTCCACGCCGACCGTCACCAGCTGCAGTGTCATATCTGTGGCTACCACACCACAGTACCAACGATGTGCCCCACCTGCCATAGCACAGATATTGTCCACCGCGGGATTGGAACAAAACTCATCGAGGCAGAGGTAGCAGCGCGCTGGCCCCAGGCACGTATTGTTCGCTTTGATGGCGACAGCAGCAGCACAAACAGCCTCGAGCAGCAATACCAAGCCCTCTATGATGGCACAGCCAATATTATCATTGGCACGCAGGTGGTAGCCAAGGGGCTCGACTTGCCGCAGCTGCGCACCGTTGGAGTCGTGCAGGCTGACGCTGGCCTGGCCTTGCCCGATTACACCACCAACGAACGCATCTTCGAGCTGCTTGCTCAAGTGGTCGGGCGAGTGGGGCGCTCTGCTCACGCCACTACAGTGGTCGTGCAAGCATATCAGCCCCAGCACCCAGTGATTCAGGCTGGCCTGGCTCAGGATTATACCGCGTTTTATCACCAAGCCTTGGCCGAGCGCCGCCGTGGGCAGTTCCCGCCCTTCGTCCACCTGCTTAAGCTCACGTGTGTGTACAAGACGGAGGCAGCCGCCATCCGCAATAGCCAAGCACTCGCTCAGCAGATTCGCCAGCACCACCCCGCAGTAAACATTCTTGGCCCCACGCCCGCCTTCCACGAGCGGCTGCGCAACACCTACCGCTGGCAGCTTATCATCAAAGCCACCCAACGCCGTGACCTCCTCGCTGTTATTGCCGACATGCCCACCAAACATTGGCAGGTAGATATCGACCCACAGTCTTTGCTGTAGGTAGATCTGACCACAATTATCTACCGTCAAATCTCGCAACCATGCATAATTCCGAGCTCCTGTAATAACTCACCGAACAAGAAAATATCTGGAGGCCAGCGATAAAGCCAGCGGATAAGCTCTCTCTGCCATCTGGCCGGAACATTTTCGGTGCGGTGGGTTATTACAGGAGTGTTCGTGAGGTTTTGGTATTTCTCGCCACACCCTATTCGCTCACCCCATCCACCATCTGCTATAATAAAGCTAATGAAAAAAGACGCTATTATCACCCTACCCAACTCGCACTTGCGCCAGAAGTCGCAGCGGGTGCATGTTATTACCGACGAGACACGCCAGCTGGTGGCCGATATGACCAGCGCCAGCATCGACTGGGAGAATTCACGTCCACACGAGATCAGTGCAGCACTGGCGGCGGTGCAGATCGATCAGCTAGAGCGGGTCGTTATTGTACGCGAAGATTTCGACGACAAAGACAACCGCACCTTTATCCCCCTCATTAACCCAGAAATCGTCAAATACGAGGGCCAGCTGGTGAGTGATTATGAGGGTTGTCTGAGCGTGTCGGGTCGGATCTATGGCAAGGTGCCACGCTACAGCCGCATCCGGGTCAAGGCGCTTGATATCAATGGCAACACCATCCGTCTTAAGGCCGACGGCTTCTTAGCGCGAGTGCTACAACACGAGATTGACCACTGCAATGGCATTGTATTTATTGACCGCATTCGCGATGATACCAGCGCATTTTATCAGCTCGATGAGAAGGGCGAGCTCCAACCAGTTGATTATGACGAGCATATCAAGACCAATCGTATTCTTTGGGACTGAAGACTTCAGCGCTATCAGCCTCGCGCAGCTACTAAAACACAGCTTCCCCGTCCGGTTGGTTATCACTAAGCCAGACAGCCGGCGTGGGCGCGGCAAGCAACTGTGTCAACCAGCAGTCAAACAGCTTGCTCTAACACACGACATTCCAGTGTTACAGCCCACCAAACTGCGCGATATTATCCCCGATATCCAAGCGCTCGACCAGCCTGTTGGCGTACTGGTGAGCTTTGGTAAGATTATCCCCCAAGTGGTGATCGACTGCTTTTCCCCAGGGATTATCAATCTCCACCCATCGCTTCTGCCACGCTATCGCGGCCCTTCACCGATTGAGAGCGCCATTGCCAATCGCGATACCACTACTGGCGTCAGCATCATGCAGCTCAGCGCTGCTATGGACGCCGGACCGGTCTATGCGCAGCTCACCCACCCCTTACGCGGTGACGAGCAGCAGCTCGAGCTCTACAGCACACTAGGCCAGCTTGGCAGCAAGGCACTAGTGCAACTCCTGCCACGCATCGTTAGTGGTAGCCTCCAGCCCACACCACAAGATGAGTCCAACGCAAGTTACTGCCAGCTCCTCACCAAAGCCAGCGGCATTATCAACCCCGCTCAGCACACTGCTGCAGCGGCCGAAGCAATGGTGCGCGCCTACCATCACTACCCACGCACTCGCCTCCAGCTGGGCGAGCGGCAATATATCATCACTCAGGCACATACCGCGCCAGCGCCTGCCACCACGCTCGATCAACGCTGCAGTGATGGCGCCTATCTCGTCATCAACCAGCTCATCGCCCCCAGCGGCAAAGAACTCAACGCCGCAGCATTTTTGCGCGGGTATCGGGTGTGACGATGTAGATAGTAATCTCCAATAATATCCCTCTTACGCTTTCTTGGCGTAAGCTCTCTCCACGCTTTCCTCCCCACGCTTTATCTTGTGGGTGTATCGTAATCATCATAAGAACATCCCTCTTGGCGCTCAAAGGTAATGTAAGGCAAACTAGCCCATAGCCAACACAAGGCATTGCGATACTAATCAAAGAAGCTAACCAAACACAAAGCCCCTGCATCCACAGGGGTCATACGTGTTTTACTTAGTCATTATCACTACGCAGCAAGCGCTACATCAGGGTCGGGGTGGCCTCCTTCAAGCTCGTCTGGTGTATCACCATCTGCCGCATCGCTACTCTGGAAGATACTAGCCAAGCCCTCTTGGGTAAGGAACTTCTGCGGGTCTGCCTTAGCGAGATCCACGAGGCCCTCAAAGGTCTCGCGCACGACAGTTGTGTAGTCTGGGCGGTTGTGGGTGAGCCACTTAAGCTGCGCATACTCTGCAAAGAGTGCCAGCTGGTCTACCTCCACACCACGCTGCTCTGCCGCTTTCTCGTAGGCTTTGCGCTGGCTCTGGTATATCTCATCCTCTTCGTAATCGGGCTCGTGCTCGTCGATCCACGCCGTAATGACCGCAGCGTCTTGATTCATAAACGACTCAAACTCATTCAGCTGCACCTCGCTCAAGCCATCGCTCAGCACCGTGCCAACGCGCAGCTCCAGCACCTGGCGAAAGTTGTCGACAAAGCGCTGCCGTGCCTCTGGCGGCCAGTCTGCTATACCGATTTTTTGCAAAAAAGCATCGTCTAATTGAAACATATTTTTCAATTCCTCCTGCCCCTAGTATACCAAACAATCCGCCCCTCATACAATAAAAATGGTAAAATATGGTGTAATTTCCCTTAGTAGTGCTGTCTACCTCTGTTACGACTCCTCGTCCTGGGCGATCTGCGCTATCGTGCGCTCAACAGCTGGCCAGGTGGGGCAGCTGACGATACGGCTATCACGCTCGTCCGGGCGTGGCTGCCACGGGTACTCACCAAAGAGAATGGTATGCACAATGCGGCGCATCGCAGGGGCTGGGCATTCGTCATTCATCGCGAGAATGGTATTGAGATGCTTTGCGTGGTCGTCAATCAGCACATTCGCACCAATGCGTTCACAAATGACGCTTTTATCTTGCCGCTGCTGCTCGTTAAAATAACTGGTGTAGTGAATACCGTCGATACAGCCAGGAAGATAGGTATCGACCATCTGCTGCGTGATCACTGCCAACTGGTCTTCGCGCCGGCCAGTAACGATATGGATACTGTGCTGTGTTGCCAAGCGGCGAATTGCCACTACCGCTGTTTCTTCTGGTACGAGAGCTGCAAACTCATCAGACTGAGTGTATGCCTCGACGCGCCGTGCCCCTTCTTGAGGGTCGTTAGCCACCCCCCAATCATATGGCGTGCCATTATAATAATGCTTTGGTTCAAGTGGCGCAGGCAAGTCTGCCCCATACTGCTTATTATAGTGGCGCAAGATTGGTCCCACTGTCTCGACAATTACTTCATCGCAGTCTATCGCGATAACTAGCCGATTACCACTATCTGGTCGTGTTGCACATTCCATACTAGGATTATATCATATCAGTTTAGCTATTCGTTGTATTTATTACGAAGGGATCTTCCATTTTCCATTATGCGGCTATGTACACAATACTCACGCTGTATCGTTCAGCTCATCAGCCTTCTTGGCCAGGTCGCCAAGGATGAGGGTGCGCTCGTCGCTCAGGATCTCGTCGAGGTGGGCAACCCGCTGCGACAGCCAGGCAAATAGCGCTGCACTATCGTCCGTTTCCTGGCGGCGCACCAGCTCATCGAGGTCATTATCCGACAAGCGGCTAATAACCTCCAGCCCCACGCGCTCATAGAGCGTGTTATTCACCTCCTGTAGCAGCGCTACCGAGTCGCGCGTTATAATCCCAAGGCGATCGAGGTCGTGTTGGGTGATGAGAGATGAGAAAGGGTTGTCGTCATCTATTGGGAGGGGTGCTGCACTCATGATTTTCTACCGCTAGGCTGCGCTGTCCTGTCGGCTCTCTCGTGCTTGCTTGGCTTTGATATACGCCTGTTTGATCGACTCAAGGGCACTATCCGCACTTTCCATTGTTCGTGCTTCTAGCGTGCTCAGGTATAGGCCACTTGCTTGGTGCTGCCGGCCTTCTTCTTGGAGCCAGCCTCGCACATTTTCTTGTATCGCTGTGCGGGTGTTTTTGATGAGCCCGTCAATATCTACCTCTTCGTTATTTGCATCAGCCTTTGTCATCTCCGCCCACAAGTCATACTCACCAAGCTGTATCTTGCTTCTTGCCGTTTGCTCCATCTGGCGCATTTCATCGCGCGAAAGCGGAGCATCCTCTTGCGTGTCGATTGCCTCGGCGACAGTTTCGAGTTCTTCGGTGGGTGCTTCATCGTCAGCGGGAGGCTGCTCTGCACCAGCTGGGAAATTGATAACCTCAGCTAGCTCAGCTTCTGGCTCGCCTTCACCACGATGAGCAGCTTCATCGTGGCTCGTCACGACTGGCTCACCAGGGTCGCTATTCCCCCTAAGAACCCCTGCTGCCCGTGCAAGTGCAAAGGGATCTTCCGTGTCCCCCGCTGGTGTCTCGTGTGATGGCACGTGTGGCTGAGTAGCTTGGGCTTCAGTATCAACTGCTGCTGGTTGTTCTTGCGCTTCGCCATTAGACGCTTTGGTAAAAGAATGGTCTTTGAGAGGACGATTGGGCCTTGGTTTTTGATCTGGCACTTTCTGGCTAAACCAATCTTTCACAGCCCGCATTGCTTCTCGGGCCATATGCAGAGCAGTCTGTGCCCGACGTGTCAATCGGTCTTTTTTCTTCCCCTCTACTTCTGTAGCCGCTTTCATAGCTGCTGCGCGGTTCTCCTCAGCGCTGTCATCCACTTCCTCGTGCGCTGGCTCTGCTGTGGTTCCTTCGGGGGCTTGTGCTGCTTCTGCGAGAGGCTGACTCTCTGTCGCTACAGAGGTGGCTTGGTGAGAGTCTGGCGACTCCAGCCGCACGTCAAGTGCTGCCTGGAGTGCTGCGAGTGCCCGGTCGCGCGTGTCTTTGAGCTGCGCTGCATCTTCGTGCGAGAGGTGTAGCTGCATCAGCTCACGCGCCGTCATGCTCAGCACTGCGCTTGCCGCCTCACCCTTCATGCGGATCGCATCCATAGTCGAGTGGCTCGCCATAATCTCCTGGGCGGTGCGGTCTGTCAGCTCACTCACCTGCGCTTCGAAGCCGGTTGGTTGTGGCGTTTGCTCACTCGTCGAGACTGGTGCGGGAGCAAGCTCTGCCTGAGCTCCGCTTGGGGTTAGTTCTTGGCTTAGAGTAGCAGTAGGCCGTGCGCCTTGGTTGCGCGCGTCGAGGGCCTGCTGCAGGGTAGCAAGCGCGTCGCTGCGCATCGTCTCCAACTGAGCAATCCCCTCCGCCGAATATGGCAAAATCACCTCATGCGCAATTTTGCTCTGCACCGCAATATCTGCCATACCCTTGGCAAATACCGCGTCCGTCGCCGACTCTGCTGCGTTAATCTTCTGGACCTTCTCGTCAGTCAATGCTGCGATTTCTGTTTGGAGGCGAGCAAGGGTTGCTTCCTCACCAGTACGTTGCTCTTGCTCAGCTGGTGGGGTTTGCTCAGGAGTTGGGGTTTGGTTTTGCTGCGCTTCGGCTTCATTTCGCGTGGAGCTTTCTACCACCGGTAGAGCAGGAGATGGTTCCTGCTTATCACCTACTGTAGTAAGTATGGTATTTGGCATCTCCACTGCAAGATCTTTTGTTTCTGGTATTACAGCCTCAGAAAGAGTGAGGGTATGGTATTTCTGTTCTTCTTCCAGCTTTCTCGGATCTATTGGTCGAGGAATTTTTGTTGCCATGTCAAAAGCAAAGACTGGTGCCGCTACAGAGGCTGCAAAACGATTGATATCCTGTTTGTGCCTTTGAGTTTTTGCATGCTCATAGGCCTTAGAGAGCTCGCCTTTTTTAATATCATCCTGCACTTTTTTTTGTAACTCTTCTATATCTCCCCTACGCTTATTTAGGGACTCAACTATTCGATCGCTTTGACGATCATAGAAACTCTTCAGTCGAGAAGGACTTGCTTCTTGCTTCGATGACTGTGAATACTCAAATGTTCCATGCGTCATATTTTTGATCGTCTCATCGATCGGCAACAGCATAACACTGTCATGCATGGTGTGTTGATCTTTTTTTGCTGGTTTTTTAGTTCTTTCAACAGGAAGTGTGTCGCCACTTGGCAACTCAAGTTGCAGTTTAGAGTCTTTTGCAAGCGATACACTATACTCACTATACTTATGTCTCTGTGCCATACTACCCGTCCTAATTTCTTTCCTTATACATTCTGCCCACATCCTACCACAACAGAGGTGATGTGTCAATGAGGGAGATGCCCCAATCTCAAAAACCCGCCATCACCCCATAGCGAGTTTTATACACCATTAGTAAAAACAGAGTTATCACTCAATATAAATACACCGAGATTCTGCACTATAAAGTACTACCCAGCCCACTACTGCAGCGTACGCTTCACCAACTCGCGGGTGAAGAACTCGAGGGTGTCGCCAATCTCGAGCTGGAGCTTCTTGCTGGTCGTGAGGTTAAGGCCGCAGAGCTCACCCTCAAAAACCTCCTTGGCTTCTTGCTGCTGGCGCTGCACGCTGGCTACTGTTACTTCGGCAATTTGCTCCTCGCCGCGCATCACACGGGCTAGTAGCCCTGCCGTCACCTTGCCCCTTGTCACTTGCCCACCGGCGATTACCGCATCGCGCATCGTCCGGAAAACACCCTTAACCTCTAGCTGGCCAATCTCCGTCTCCACCACCTCTGGTGCGAGCATCGCTTCCATGCTGCGACGTGCGTCATCGAGCAGCTCGTAGATCACTTGGTAGCGGCGCACCGTCACTTTGTCACGCATTGCCAGGCGCTTAACAGCTGGCGGCAGGTCGACGTTAAAGCCATAGATAATTGCATTACTACTACCAGCCAGGCGCACATCACTCTCGGTAATATTGCCCACGCCATGGCCAATAATCCGCAGCGTGATCGCCCCGCCCGTCTCCACCAGGCGCAAGCTATCCATCACTGAGGTAAGTGACCCCTGTACATCGGCCTTGACGATGACGTCGAATTCCTGAGCATCGTGTTTCTGCGTCATAAGCTTGAGCAAGTCAGCACCAGTCACATTGGTGGTGGCGGCATTACGTGCTTGGTCGAGCTTAGCCTTCTGCACAGCTAGGCGAGCTTCTTTCTCGTTTTTGACCACCGTGAAGATATCACCAAATTGCGGCAATTCCTTAAAACCTGTTACCGTCACTGGTGTAGCAGGTGTGGCTGCCTTGATAGGCGTACCAGTGTAATCGAGCAAAGTACGCACCTTACCATAGGCTTGCCCCGCTACGAGGAAATGCCCCGGTGCCAAGCGGCCCTGCTCGATAAGCAAGTTCACTACCGAGCCACGACCCTTCTCCATATGCGCCTCGATAACGAGCCCCTCAGCTGGCACATCCGTATCGGCGCGAAGCTCTTCCATGTCGGCCACAAGCAGGATGGTATCAAGCAGCTTATCGATATTCTGGCCAGTCTTAGCGCTAATTGGCACCATAATGGTATCGCCACCCCACTCCTCAGGGTTGAGATGATGCTCACTAGCAAGTTGAGCTTTGACCATATCAGGGTTGGCGGTGTCTTTGTCAATCTTGTTGATGGCAACGATGATCTTGGCATTGGCATCGCGTGCAAAGCGGATTGCCTCCACCGTCTGTGGCTTCACGCCATCATCGGCTGCCACAACAATCACCACCACATCGGTCAGTGCGGCACCATGCTGGCGTAGCGCCGCAAAGGCCTCGTGACCAGGAGTGTCGAGTAACGTCATCGTACGACCACCCTTTTGGGCTTGGTAGGCACTAATGTGCTGGGTAATACCACCAGCCTCGCCAGCGACTGTCTTCATCTTGAGGATGGTGTCGAGCAGCGTTGTCTTGCCGTGGTCAACATGCCCCATCACCGCCACAATTGGCGGGCGTGGTACAGCATTGCTCGACGGTTTATGCAGATGCTGCACAGTATGCTGCTCGGCGGCTTTGCGCTGCAGCGTCACTGCCAGGCCAAGCTCCTCCACGATAATCTCAGCAATCTCAAAATCAATCCGTTGATTGATCGTTACCGTAAAGCCATTCTTGAACAGCTCGCCAATCAGCTTCGTGACCGGCAGATTCAGGGTTTGGGCCAGCTCACCAACGGTGATCGAATCGGCAATGACCAACACTTTTTCAGACTGACTCATATACACACTCCTTTCTGCCGGCCACAGCCGGTCATCTTTTGTAATTTACTAGGTTATTTTTTCTTGTCGGTGAGACTCAAGCTCACTTTGTGCGCATCTTTGTCGATGTCAAGAATGACAAAACTCTTGCGCTCATTGAGGGTAAAGACCTTCTCTGGGTCGGCACCGCCGCTGCCCAGCTCGCTCACGTGCACCAGCGCTTCAACTGCTGGGCTAATCTGAACAAAGGCACCATATGGGGTAATGCGCGTGACTGTGCCCTCGATGGTCTGGCCTTTAGTGAATTGATCTACCTCATCAAGCCATGGGTCCTTAGTGAGCTGCTTCATGCTCAGGCTTAGGCGATCTTTGTCGATGCTGATAATCTTCGCCTCAACGCTCTGACCGACCTTCACATAGTCGGCTGGGTTGTTGACGCGCTCCCAACTAATCTCTGAGATGTGGATGAGCCCCTCAATCCCTTCGACATTTACGAAGACGCCGAAGTCCACCACACCAGTCACGACACCCTTGACGGTATCGCCAACCTTGAGCTTCTCAAAGTGAGCAGCCAGGCCATCCTTGATGGCTTCCTTCTCGCTAAAGATCAGTTTGTTAGCTTTGCGGTCACAGTCGAGGATGCGCACCTTGAGCGTCTGGCCCACCAGGGTGTTGAGCCGCGCCAAGATCTCATCCTTATCGGCACCACCCACCCGTGGGTAGTGCTCGGCCGACAGTTGCGATACTGGCAAAAAGCCTCGCACGCCTTCGTACTCAACCAGCATACCACCGCGGTTAGCGTCGTATGGCGCTACCTCGATGATCTCGCCAGCATCCAGCTTAGCCATCGCTTCTTCCCAACCACGGTCTTTGGCTGCTTTGCGCAGGCTCAGCAGGCTATAGCCATTATCCAGCTCGCTATCTACCACACTGGCTGTTACTTCATCACCAACCGCTAGCGTCTTAGCCGGGCCAATCTCGCGCCGTGGCACATAGCCAACCCCTTGCGGGCCTAGGTCTATTAATACATCTCGTTTGCGCACCGATAATACGCGGCCAGTTACGACCTCGCCGGTTACTAGTTGCTTGACGCCGTCGCCAGCGAGCAAATCATCCATTGTTAAGGCTTGTGTTGCCATAAGTCTTGGTACAGACTCCTCTTATTAATTATATTAATGAGACACGTCGCCATATCGCGACGCACCATTCCTCTGTATTATACACAAAGTCGCTGCAAGCGTCAAAACCCGGAGCTTCTCAGTCTCACCTCTATGAGTAATCAATAGCCCACACAGCACACTCATCGCACCAAAAGTACTCCAGTTCGGTAAATAACAGACCTTGCTCACTCCACAGTCGCTAGCCTCTAGATATTATCTTGTGCGATAGGTTTGCTGTTGTATTTCCAGATCATACATAAGGTTTAACGGCTTCGGCTCAGCAGCCTAGGAACGCCAAGCTACTTATCCCCTGGCCTGCTCCTCTCACTCACGTTGTATATAGCACAAACTATCATACAGTTATATACACAACGATGCTATAATAACAACATCTATATCACCTCTCTCAAATGACAATTACCCCTGCTCTGCACAGGGGTAATTGTTGTGTTGTCTATGAAACAGCGTCGATGTTGTATGTCTTACAGCGCGGGTGTGCGCGACTTGCGATAGGCCAGTGCTACGCCAGCTAGGCTACTTACCGCCACAACGGCTGCCAGGCTCTCAGCTGGGCCGGTCTGTGGCAAAGCGCTCACTTGCTGGGTAGATTGGGTCTGCGAAGGAGTGCTGGAGTTGGTCGATGGCGTTGCGGCAGGCGTGCTTGAGCTTTGAGACTGAGTAGACTGAGTTGATTGGCTTTGGCTTTGCGTAGTTGTGCTCGATGCACCGCTGGTTGCACCATTCGTTGCAGTCGATGTGGCGTTTTTCTTGTCTTGCGACTGAGTTTCTTTACTCTTACTAGCCTCTGTTGATTTGCTGTTGAGGCTATCGACTAGCTTGTCGTTGGCGCTTTTGCTGCTCTGCGTTGATTCCTTTTTCTTGGCGTCGGTAGCAGTAGTGCTTGCCACTTGCCGAGCGCTGCTATTGTGACTATTCTTGACGATTAAGACCCCGCCAACCAGTGCGAGTGTTAGCACTGTCCCGACGACGACGTACCCGATAATTGATCCTTGCTGCTTCATTGCCAAACCTTCGTTTACGTTACTCTTTCTATTATACCGTAATCGATCGCAAAACGCAACGCACGCGCTCTATTAATTATGCATCTCACTCTGCCTCTCTAGAGCTTGCCATACATCGATACTTCGCACCACCCACTAGGCATTACAGGCAGGCTGTGCTACACTGATCTTGACACGTACAATACACGAACAAATCATAATCTCCACCTCTGTCAAATCGTGCGAAGTATCTATTGTTTTACTAGCTGGTTCGCATGCCGATAGACGTGGCTATATCACCACCACCCATGCCACTCGATCAGCTCATCCCTCACCTCACTCAGCATGCCCATGCGTCGGGCCTTGCGCCACTTTCTTTTCGCTCAAGCAGCCATTTTCATTGGCACTACCCAAGCCGCACGGTTTATTACGATCCGCACGATGCCCAGGCCACTGCCTACCTCCTCCACGAGTATGGTCATGCGCTTCTGGGGCACTGTGGCTATGCGCGCGATGTGCAGCTTGTTGCAATGGAGCGTGCTGCATGGAGCACTGGCTGCCGTGTTGGCGCTGGCTGGCAGCTGACGGTCGACGATGATCTTATTGAGTCCGCCCTCGACACCTACCGCGACTGGCTCCATGCCCGCTCACAGTGCCCACACTGCAACGCAACTGGCTTACAGCGCAGCGATGGCACATATACCTGTCTTGCCTGCTTCACCCACTGGCGCGCCAACAACGCCACTACCTGCCAACTCCGGCGTCATGTTGTAAAAAACACGATGATATAACGCGAGCCTTGATTGCTGCAGTAATTCTCGCGCACCGCTACTTCGCTCTCACGAGCACAATGCGGGAGAATGTCTCCCAAAAACAAATCTCTCATGCTTACATTGAAAGCTCGCTGTAGCAACTGGTTTTCACGCGCGACTAGACAGAGTGACACCTGCCTACCTCGTTCAGTGTCCAGCCTTCACTCTCAATCTTCACACTAGCCCCTTTCTCTGTGTCGAGGCTAACCCTCTCACGCCCACCGCACCAAGTTTAAGGGTCAATTCATTATGACCAAACACACTCTAGCAGCCATCGCAGCAGCGCAAAACCACCACAAAAAGCCACAAATCCCCAACACAATATTCCAAAAACACCTCCCAGATCAGTGGGAGGTGTTTTAAGCGACCTGCGTTACCTTTAGGCGGCAAGTGCAACGTCCGATTGCGAAACAGCTGCGGCAGCATTCTCGTCGGCCTTTTTGGTGCGGCGAGAGATTCGGCCGCCCTTGGCGCCAGCCACGCGGGCGAGTTGTGGGTTAGCCGCAAAGCCGCCAGTGCGGCCATTCTTACCGCCCTTGGCGCCAATCTTGGCGTAGAAGTTAGGGTCTTTAGAGATGTTTTTTTGCGCAGCCTTCAGGCCGCCAGCTTTTGTTCCCGCCATAGGGTTACTCCTTATTTATATATTTATCAGAGGTACGTTGCCAGTGTAGGCCAGCAAATCCTCGCTACATACCATATATGATATGTATCATGATTTAAATATAGCATACTGTATATGTTTTGTCAACGTTTACATGAGCATTTTCAGATTGCATTATTGGTATTGCATTTAAGACGCCTATGCTATATACTAAGTATTAGCTTTGGTTCGGGTCGTTTCCACCAAGGTCCACCACAACAATTCTCGTTTGCTGCGAGATTCGAGAATGAAAAACAACCCTGCGCATACAGGGTTGTTTTTGTTATCTGGTACAGATTTCTATTCTTTTGAGACAGAGCCTCTTTTACTTACATAGGACGAGTATAAAGTAGGCCTCTACTACCTAGCCAAAGGGCCGACACTGCACATGTCGACCCTCTAATACTTTGAGAAATAGGTATCAGTTCATTCCTCAACTTTCTTGTTCTTAGATCCAACTACTCCGTCCATACGCCACACAGCCAAGCTGGCCAAGAGTGCGAGGCCGCAATGGGTCATCCTGCCGCTCCTTGGCATGGTTATGGCGCTGCCGAGCTACCTCGTACTGCACGAGCTGTGGGTGGAGTATATTCATAACATTCATAGAATATGGCGATGCATTGCCTTGGGCTGGCTGAGCCTCATTGCTGTCATAATCCACTGCTGTGCCCGCCCCAAAGACCCCTATTGCATCCGGTGTGATAGTCAGCGCAGCCCGACGATTCCGTGGGTCAGGGAGCGAGACGACTGGCTCACCTAGCGTGATAAATCGCATATCTGCGAGGTGCGACGACATATCAACCAAGCTCATTTTGAGTGCATGGCTCTCTGCTTTGCGTGGTATAGGCCCACTATCGCTCTCATCACAGAGGTACAGAAGTGCACGATTGTGCTGCATACTCACTGTTAGTGCATAGGGAGACTGTGCATCGTACATTGTATAGACAACACTCTCATCGGGCTGTGGCAATAAGGCTGCCTCTCGCGCAACATCAATCTGCGTACCAGCTACACCCGCAACAAGCATCTCTTGCCCGTATGGGTTGTCTCCTACTGGTGGCTCGAGTATTCGCGGACGTCTCGCAATCTCCTTGTCGTAGTAATACAATACATCGGCAGGCCGCATGGAACGCTCACTATAGTGATTTTTGATTGATGGTGGTTGTTGCTCTGTCATAAGAACACTCCTTTTTGGTTATGGTTATCACATCATCACTGCATTGCCATTAAGATACTCATGACCCACCAGCGGTAGTGCCTCACTCACCTAAGATACTCCAAGTCGCAGAGCAGGCACCCCTCTCTAGCAATTATACAATAGAATGGTACGTCTGTACTAAAAACGTTCTGAGCTTTATAGAAATTGAAAACTACTTTAGCAATTCATATATCAAAAACCAGCCTTATCGCTTTGATAGGCTGGTTTTGCTCGTTTCAATTAAAATAACGCTATTCTTGCTCGGCTTCTTCTGCCGACTTCAGCGCCTCAAGCCCTTCTAGCGTCCAGCCAATATAGCCAAGCGTTCGCGCCGCTTCGTTCGTCTTGCCGCCCTCATAGCTCTGGCTGGCTTGCTCCAGCAAATATTCTGGATCACACTTCGCATTGTATTCGCTAAGAGCTTCTGGCGATAGTGGGTATGATTCGGCGTGTTTGACTGGCATGTCGCTTCTCCTTGTTTTTGTTACTTAGGTACTCCATATAATACTCTCTCTCTCTAGATTTTGCAAGCAAGTAGCAAACTTCGCACCTATGACCACTGTTGAGTCTATCACCTCCTTCAATCTATGCGACATCTCACTGCACAACAGACGCCAGCACGTTAATAGAAAGCAATAACACATAGCCAGAGCCTCATCTGAAGCAGATCGATACCACACCTCAATAAACCCTACTAGCAAGCATCAAGCTATTAATAAAAATCATTTCTAAAGATAAAAGCCACCCTATTCGGATGGCTCTTATATAATTCGGCACCGTGCTAGTTTCCCACTAAAAGCAGTATAATCGCCGCTGGGGAGCTTAACTTCTGTGTTCGGAATGAGAACAGGTGTTTCCTCCTCGCCATGGGCACCGAAGTGGGGGTTTAGACGCTTGGTTCCGATATATTTCCTCGGTGGGCCAAACCCCTGCTTCGATGTCCATCTGCACGGTATGGTATGTACGTGTCAACGATTGACAGTGGTGATATACACCAATCACTAGTTAAGTCTACCTCATCCACGCCACCAATGCAAGCATTAGCATCGTAGACAAGGACATAAAAAGGCAATGGGGCGATTAGTATGCTTCGGCTCCATGCATTACTGCACTTCCACCTTGCACCTATCAACGTGATCGTCTTTCACGGCCCTCATAGGGAAATCTAATCTTGAGGTCAGTTTCGCGCTTAATATGCTTTCAGCGCTTATCTGGTCCGCACATAGCTACCGGACAATGCAGCAGGTGGCCACAATCCGTACACCAGAGGTGCGTCCACCCCGGTCCTCTCGTACTAGGGGCAGATCCTCTCAAATTTCCTAACGTCCATACCGGATATAAACCGAACTGTCTCACGACGTTCTGAACCCAGCTCGCG